>QWCN01003257.1_pt1 | contig 19278 bp, 37 predicted proteins | sample 1972711 | NCBI WGS metagenome assembly QWCN01 (sample SAMN09866707, study PRJNA288562) | Human gut metagenome isolate term1_stool, whole genome shotgun sequencing... | isolation source: gut | host: Homo sapiens | place: USA: California
GCCATCAGTACTCATTCCATTCGATTGCTCAACTATAGATGAAGAGATAAATGAGCTGATGCAGTAGCGAGAGAAAGAGGAGTTGAGCATAGACAGCAGGAGGGCGGAAAGCAAACGAAGGACGCGAAGAAGGCACTGGCTAAAGCACTGAAGAAGAAGGAGAAGGCGGAGAAGAAAGCGGAGGTGGAGTATCAGCGCGAAGTGAGGAAGAAGCGAGAAGAAGAGCGTATGGAGAACGAGCGGAAGCGAGAGGAGGAGAAGAGGCGGAAGGAGGAGGAAGAGGAGGAGAAGGCGCGAGCGTTGGAGGAGGAGCGGAGAAGACAGGAAGAGGAGGAGTACAAGAAGTGGGAGAATCTGATCAGTGTGGAGAGCGAGGGCGAGGGCGTGAAGGAGGCGTTGTTGAACGACGAGACGCGTGTGAGCGAGTTGCTGGGGCGTTTGGAGCGTGAGAAGGTGTGTGTGGTGGACGAGGTGGCGTGCGAGCTGGGAGTGACGAGCGAGGTGTGTGGTGGGTGTGGGTGTGAGGGTTAGGAGGTGGTGAGTGCTTTGGAGACGCTGGAGGCGGAGGGTCGTGTGTTGGTGGTGTTTGACGACCGTGGGAAGGTGATGGTTGTGAGCGAGGCAGAGGCGGAGGCAGTGGCGCGCGTGGTGGAGAAGGAGGGTCGGATCTCGCTGGCGAAGCTGACGGCGATGTGTGACAGTATGATTGATTTGAAGGGGGAGTGGTGTGTTTGTTGTCAAGCATTCTCTGTGAAGAGTATTCACCTTTGTTTACTCAGTTTCCAACAAACTCAACTATTCGCTATGAGTATGAAGAGTTTCCTTCTGGCGTTGTTCCTGATCGCCTACGCTGTGTGTGATTTCAACTATGAGTTTGGATGAAGCAGCGGCGTGATGCGTAGTGGGTTGAACCGTTTGTCAAAGCAGAACCTGGACAATATGCTGCGGGACAAAAAATCCGTGCTGGCAATCTGGTACACCAAGGATTGCTCGAAGTGCGGAGATGAGCTGTGGGACATCTATTACTCCGTGTTTGCCTTCGGAGCGGACAAGAACGTTGTTTCCATCTCAACGCCTTATGCATAGTACCTCGTCGCTGCGGATGTGTTTGATGAAACGAATGAGCTCGTGAAGGAGTACAACATTCCTGAGAACCACGAAAGCGTGGAGTACCGTCTGTTTGTCAACGGAAACGACGCTCCCCTCACTCCCGGTGAGGAGGACAGCTTGGTTGTGCTGGATTGGCTGCGTAATAGATTAGATTCCGTGGATTAGTGAGAAGACGGGAATTGTTCCCCAGAAGGATGTGACGATGAAGGTGGACACCTCCAACGTGAACCTGTTCGCCAAGAAGCAGAAGACGCACAACGTATTCATGCTGTTCTACATGGGAGGGGACTCGAACACGCACAACCTCCTGTATGACTACTTCTCGACGGCCCTGGCCTTCCACCCCGTGAAATCGCTCATGTTCGCGCGCATCGACTGCAGAGACAACAGAGAGCTCTGCTCCTACTTCGGCATTCAGATGATTCCCGAAATGCGTCTCTTGCCCAAGGACAAGACCATGAAGGACGTGAAGGCGCTGGACCTGCGGGCCGGCGAGCAGATGGACAGCTACCTGAATCACTACCTCGGTAATTGTCATCGCGATGCATGATCGCTAGGAACATTCATCAGCGGCAAGGGCGGTCTGAACACGAAGTACGGCCGCGACAGCGAGTTGGACGAGCTTGCCTACGCGTTTATGGGCGAGGTGTGTGTGATGATTGCGTGTGACTCGTAGAACAGTGTGGAGAACCACAAGCGCGTGATGAAACAGGTGCTCAAAATCAAGGGATCCCACCCCGCGGCGTTCCGGTATTACAAGGTGATGAAGATGGTGATGCAGGAGGGCGAAGAAGTGATCGAAAAGGAGAAACAAAAGGTGGAATCGGAGTTGGCGGGAATGGAGAAGGAGGGAAAAGAGTACGCGAAACTCCGCGGAATGGAGAATGTGCTTCACCAGTTCATAAAGGTGGAACTGAAGAAGGGTGATGTGATTGTGCTGAATGAGGACAACTTCGATGCCGTGGTGAACGGAAAGAGAAACGTGATGGTGAAGTTCTACGCGCCCTGGTGCGGGCATTGCCGCGCTTTGGCGCCAATCTACATTGAGTTGGCGAAGGCGGTGGAGAAGGACGACGTGGTGATTGCAGAGCTGGACGCGGACAAGTACAAGGAGTTGGCGGTGAGAGAGAGAGGGAGATGTGAGATGTAGTCAAAGTACGGCATTCAGGGATTCCCGACGCTGAAGTGGTTCGCGGCCGGTGCGGACACGGCGATGCCGGAGGATGTGGACTCGGAGAGAACGCTGGATTCGCTGATGGGCTACATCGAGACCAAGCTGCACGGAGAGGTGAACAGCGAGGAGTTGTGGTGTGTTTGTTACAAACAGACGAGTCAGAAGTCATGTACGCCTTCACTTCCTCCAGCGAGTCCATGTCCTTCTCCCACTTCTGCAGAGCAGGGTAGTCGGCGAGCAGATCGCTCTTGAGCGCCTTCAGCTGACGAAGGGTCGTGTAGGCGTGGGCATCCGCGATCGTGGGCACATCGGCAGCCATGAAACGCTTCTACGCGTCATCCAACCATTGCAACTTCATACGCCAATGCGCTTGTAGAAGTTCTCCAGATTGGTGAGGTTCTTCTTGGCTCCATTCTCCCAGAACTGAGGGAGCTGGTCCTTGTGCACGTAAATGAACTGGTAGGCTTCGTTCAGGAAGTCGTTCCATCCCTCCACCATCATATCCACCGTCACCGCCTCCTTGGGAGCGAGGTTCTTGCTGAGGTAACTACACGTGATCCGGATTGCACAGCGCGTACTTTGCAGAAATGTATCTAAGAATGGCCACGGTCTGGACCATATCCATGCCATCCATGTGGAGCATGGGCACCTGGCCGAAGGGCAGGGATCCAGATTTCAGACCCTCCTCCTTCATCTTAGGCCAGTCCTGCACAGGCTCGAACTTGTAAGGAATGTGAGCCAGATACAGGGCAAGCTTGATGGATTCGGCACGAGCCTTGCTTCCGAAGTAATGCAGAACAACGTCACTCATAGTTTACAGTAAGAAAAGAATGAAGAATAGGATTGTCAAAGAGGGATTTGGTGCAGCCAATCAAAAGCGTCATTTGGTGTGTCTAGAACAAACAGAAGAGACGAATTAGCACTCGATCACGTACTCACCCGGCTTGTCAAAGACCAGTTCGCGCGTCTCGTCCTTCACCAGCATGTAGCCGCGAAGAGCGTAACGCTCCTCCACGGCCTCGTCATTCTCGTCAACCTCTTCCGCGTGCCAGCTCTTGTTCTGGATCGTGCAGTTGCGGATCGTCACCTTCGCGCCGTCGCACGCCTTCACCGTCAACGCGCCATCCAGCACGAAATCCTCGAAATGCACGTCCTTTCCGTCCACTATCAACACGCTCTTGTCGCGAATCACCACATTCTTGCCGAAATGCGTCACCATATCCGAAGTGGTCAATCCCGATCGCGATGTCAATGCCACCAGCGGGAAGCGCGGCAGCCCCACCGCCGGCGTCAGCGCCTCGTCATAAGCCGCGTCGCCCACCTGCACGCCGCACTGACGCAGCACCCGTCGGTAGAACTTGTAGATGTCCTCCTCTCCCGAGAAGAAGGACTCGGGGTAGCCCGTAGCCTTGCCCTGCTTGATGCCGTTCTCGCGACTGTTCTTCACCGCCGAGAAGCACAGCCAACGCGGCAGCGACACGAAGCCAACGGGGCTGGGCGACCCGAAGAGCAGTTTCGGGTAGTCCTGCATCATGCACTCCAGACGCACCGGCGACAGGAACGCCGTGCGGGTGGCGTCGGCGTACTTCGGGTTGACGAACTCACTGACGACGCCGCCACTGCGCGCCAACACCTCCTCGTAGTTGGCCAAACGGATGCACAGCAGGTTGATGTTCCCGGGGTAGCTACGAGTGACCCCCCAAACTCGAACGCACTTGCTGTTGCCTTCGGCGTTCGCCACGTCGCCCGCGCCGGTGCTCGACTTCAAAACGCCCTCCAACTGATTGTACTCCACGTTGCACGTCAGCGCCTGGCCGCGCTCGTTCACCAGGCGGCAGATGCCGCCCACCTTCTCGCCGGGGCGGCGCACGATGGTCATGGAACAGTAGTCGAAGCCGAACTTCTCCGCCACGCCGAGAAGGATGGAGTAACCGTGCATGGACAGGCCGTTAGTGTCCTGGAAGAAGATCACGTACTTCTTGCCCAGCTGGCGCCACTGCGTGGGGAGGTGGTTCTAGAAATGAGAACAAGAATGATGGTGGACTTGGCTCATAAGAAGGTGAATGTCGCCATGCCCATGGGGCTTGAGGATGATGTGGCCGTCCTCCTTCGTGGCGATCTCGCAAGCCGCGTTCTTCAGTGCGGGGACGCCGTTTTGCTTCATCAGCGTGACATGCTCAGGATGCAATCCGTAGTAGTTGTTCTTCTGAAGCATGGAGAGGATGCTGCGAGTGAGACCCGGCGAAGAACAAGGACCCGTTGTGCGTGCCGTCACTGGTCATAATCGCGAACGGGTTGATGCTGCCGTATTCCATCTACGGGTGAGGCGAGGAGGGCTGCACCACCTCGATCGCGTGGATATAGTTACAGTAGTCCTCCAAAAACGTCTGGTTGCGGACCAAGTCAGACGTGAGGGACAATTTGATAAACTTGGAGTGCAGGCGCTCTCCAATACCGCCGCCGACGAGGCTGAATCCCGTGTCCTTGAGCATATCCTTTCCGAGCTTCTCGAGCTCGTCGAAGTCCCCCTTCTTGTAATCGAGGTTGACTCCGGAGGGAATCTGCGCGTCATGCACTAGAACATCGCCCACTTCCACCTTAAATCCGTCGAAGGCATTCACATTCTGGGCAGAGTCTCGAAGCAGACCCTTGGCCGTATCCACGTACTTTGAAACGCCGCCGGGGTAGTTGGCATTCACCATTCTGGCATCGTCAAGAAAGTTCTTAATCTCTACAAGTGACAACGATTGTCCGTACCAACGCTCCGGCGTGGTAAACGATGCCAGCACTTCCTTCTGTCCACAGGTAGACAGCGACTCGCACAATTCCAGATCCGCTTGGTTAAGAGAAGGAATTCTACTTCTCACTCGTTTTGTTTCCAATTCCTACAGAGAAGGATTGATAAAAGAAGACATTGAGTATTCTTGGGAGATGGTATGATGGATATTGAGAGGTGTCAACGGAGAGTCTTTGATGAAACGCCCTCTTTAGGGACGATTTTGGACAAACAGCCAACTTGTAAACAGAACACTTATTGCTTCTCCTTCTTGTCTTTCTTCTCCTTCTTCTCCTTCTTCTTGTCTTTCTTCTCCTTCTTTTCCTTCTTTTCCTTCTTCTTCTCTTCCTTCTCCACAGGCTTCTCCTCCTTCTTCTCCTCAGCAGGCTTCTCAGCAGGCTTCTCGGCCTTCTCCTTCTTGATCTCCTCGGCCACCTCCAGCATCGCATCGGCATTCTTCTGCGGCGGCACGCCCGTCTCGTAGAAGTTCAGCCGCTGCTCCACCTGCTCCTTCATCTTCAGCCCGTACAGGTCCGTCGGCTCCTCGCTGAAGCTGTCCAGGCGCGACGCGATCGAGCACTTGTTCGCCAGGTACCGCGAAATGCGACCCTTGTTCTTCGCGCCCGCGCGCCCGATGAAACTGCTGTGGAAGATGATGCCGTACTTGGGCGTGTTGCTGCGCGTCTTCAGTGCGCGGAAGAGGGCCTTCTCGGCGCCGAGGATCTGGATGGTGGAGGCGGGCGACTTGGCGAGGTTCACCAGCGACCCGCTGTGGGAGATGAGACGGGCACCCACCACCTCGCCGATCAGCGCGGAGAGGTTGGGCGCCACGGAGTGCATGCGCTGCTGCAGGTACTCGAAGAGGTCCTCGCGGTACTTGCACAGCTCGATCACCCTAATGATCATGCATCACCTCCGCGCACACTTGTCCGCGAACAGGTTCACGCTCACCAGGTCCATCGCGTTCAGCTCCTGGCCCATCGACGCGCGGCCGGCATTCACAATGTCCTGCGCCACGTCCTCGTCCAGCACCACCGCCTTCAGCTTCTCCACGCAGTCCTCCGCCTGGAAGAAGGCGCGCGACTGGATCGCCTTGATCACGCGCGCATACATGTAATTGTCCTTCACGATGTCCTTCAGCTCGGGGAAGTGCCAGCTGTACCACTCCTTGATGCGCATCACGAACGTGTTCAGGTCCTTGTCGATCTACTTCATCACCTCCGATCCACTTCCCTCACTTGGTCCAGGATGCAGATGGCCTGGATGATCATATTGTCCTCGCGGTTCACGTTGAACTTCACGTGGGCGCGCGAGTAGCTGTGGCCCAGACCCAGCATGGCCTTCTCGGCCGCGCCTCCGTCCAGCGACGACACGAACTTGCTGTAGTGCTGGCGAATGCCGCGGGTCATCTCCAGCACGACGTCGCTCGTCATGCAGGGAATGTGCAGCTCTTCCTGGATGGCCTGACCGATGCGAGCATCAATCTGCGGCGTGAGACGGAAAAAACGATTAATTTACCACACCGAGCACCACAGGGCTATCTTTCAGCTTCTTGGAGGAAGGGAGGTTCACCTCCAGGAACAGCTTCAGCGTTTTGCTCAGAACGCCCTCGGAGATGTCGTTGCAGTTCTCCAGCGCATCCTCGGCACTTTCAAAAGGCTATGGATGAAACCTCAATATAAGTGCCTACCACGAAGGCCTTCAGCTTGATGAGCTGGCTGAACTTCTTAAAGTCCGAAACGCTATCCTGGACCTACATCATCACGCTCGCCGCACGAGTCTTGCCTGTTTGGCCAGTCCGGCGATTTCCTCCTTCTCCAGAACTTCATAAAGGGAATAACCAGAAGCGGCTTCAAAAAGGATGTACGTTGTTTTACCCTGACACATAACGCGCTCCAGAGCATGGCCCTACCATTGGTAATGCTGTGAAAGACCAAAACGACACGAAACAGCCGATTTCTGCATCAGCCCAACACACGTTTTCTCCCACAGTGTCCCGAAAAAGGAATTGGGACAGGGCTGGAAGAGCTCCAAAACAAACAAAGGAAGGGTTCAAAACACAAAATCAATCGACAGAACACCGGCAGCACTTGACACGAGTGCCGACAGCACTTGCTGTCCATTGCCAGAAAAGCACAGCGGGTGGATTTCGCAGTGACTCGGCTTTCCCACGTTCTTCAGCGTGAGCTGCGTCGTCTGGGCGAAGGCAGCCGAGCTGTCGCTGCCCCGCAGAATGACGCTCTGTAGCCGAGGAGCGTCCTCGATTACCATCTTTTTGCACTTCTTCAACGCATAGGAAGCGACACACACGTGCTGCAGATTGGGGAGCCCTGATGGTGACCCATCTCCGTTCTCCTCACCGCAGAGGGAAAACGCGGGGATGGCGGAGAGCGCGTACTTGTCAATGACGACGGACTCGAGGCAGCTACAGTCTATCCCTCACCACGCCCCTTCATCCCCACTCCGGATGGAGGCCATCTTCGCCGCGGCAAAGGACTTGTATCCCAGAGTGATGGACTGCAGCTGTGGGAAGAACACGCATTCAAACCGTTCCACGTCGTGGCAGGCGAATCGCCCCGTGTCCAGGGATAGCAGCGAGGGGAGATCTTCGCATTAGGAGAGAAGCTTGCAATAACGGAAAAGGAGCTGCGAGGCGAAGCGCAGACTGCCGTTGCCCAACGACAGGTGCTGGAGGGCAGTGGCGGTCAGGTCCAGCGCGGTCAGCGCGGCGAAGCAGCAGTCGGCGGTGAGGAGGGCGGCGAGGCGCGGGAGGTGGAGGAGGTGGAGCGACTGATAGAGGAGGAAGCAGCCGTCGGCGAAGTACAGCAGCGACAGAGCGGGCAGGTCTAGCTGGAAGAGGAGGAGAACGAGTACTCTCGAGGAAGAAGGAGCCGCCGTGCGCGAGGATCATCTCTCGCTTCTGCTTCTCGGTGGCGTCTACGGGAAAGGGGGAGGAGCGCGCCAACGGTAGTAGTCGCTGACGGAGAGCGGCGTGAAGGAGGAGTCGCCGAAGGAGAGCGTCGTGAGGTGGAGGAGGTCTAGGTCCGAGGAGAGCGGATGTCCTACCCTGCAGCAGGAGGGAGGAGGCGCCCTTCATGGAGGCTGCATCGAAGACGAGGCGCTCGAGACGCGGGAGCGAGGAATCGTCGATGGTGATGGACGGAACAAGGGGGAAGGAGCCCGCGCCGATGTGGAGGAACCGGAGTTGGGGAAGGTCCAGCGAGGGCCAGTACTGCAGCTGGCCGAAGGAGTGATCGCCCACCGCGAGTGTGCTAACGGACGCACCGCTGATGCGAATCGCCTTCAGTTGGTTGAGAAAGAAGTCCTCCAATTCAATGGAAGCCGCATCCACCAGCTCCAAGTCCAATCGCTCCAGCGGACCGCAGTTGGATAGCATTTCCTGCAGCGAAGCGTCAAACGAGCCGTGCAGAACCAAATGCACGGACTGTAAGCGGCCCAGCATGCTCTGCGCGCAAACTCCGTTAGGAAGCACGGGTGTCCGATCTTCCGTTGAGCAAAGACGAACAGTCGGAGACGCTACGCATCAATCTAGGAAAAGGCCATAACGGGAATGATACCACGGAAGAGGCTTGTTCGATGTGGAAAGCGTGACAATCGATGGCCGCATTATGGGTCACGAGTAAGGAGGAGAAAGAAGAGGGTGATGAACAAAGAGGAAATGAAGTAGCAACAGATGGAACCAGCTCAATCTGTGGAGACGGCACCGTCCTCCACCTGCATTCTGTGCAGTTCCGATTCGCCCACGCCCCACAGATAGCCCGCCAAGAAGCAGGCGCAGTACTTCAGGAGACGCGTGCAGAAGTTCAGTCTACGAAATGAGTCGCAGAAACGAGGGCAACCTCTTCTCCCGTCGTTCGGCAAGGAATTTCTGGTACTCGGCCTTCTGCTTCGCCTCCTGCTCGGCCTTGAACTTCTTGGCGCTGTACTTCTTGAACTCGTTGATGTTGTACAGGCGGTACGCGATGGCCGCGGCGCCGATGACAGCGAACGATCCGATCACAGTGCGATTCACCATGGGGAGTTGTGGTGTGGGAAGAAGAATGTAGCAATAAACACGGAACGACAGCAGTTGGTGGTTCAGGAGGTAGAAGATGCGCTTGGACAAGTCTCTTCCCGTTCCGGTCAGCTTCTGGAGCGTATCCCCCTCCAGATCCCCGAAGGCAAAGTAGGTCAGAATGTCCCCCTTTTCGCTGTACACGATGGTGACCACTCCGTTGTTCTAGCGCTCACAAGCCAGGCCCTCCCCTACGCTGTGCTCCTCCTCATACAGGCAGGGGTCAGGAAGGATTTCGTTGTCCACGGACAGCATCAGACAGACGGAGGCGAACTTCTCCGTGATGGGGAGACCGCTGTCGTCCAGGGCTAGCGCAACGGAGTTGAGAATCGCGGAGAGCAGGTGTGGTTAAGAAGTCGCTGGAAAGGAGAAAGGGATATGGAACCGTCGTCGCAGACCACTTGCACGTACACGCAAATCTCGCTGCGGGGGAAGAGAGAGCGCTTGATCACGTTCTCCAAAAGCTTTTGCACCACGTAGTTCATATTCATCAGGTCGTTGTCTACGTCGCACGCCCCTCCAGCCCGTACTCTCCTTTTCCTCCATATATGTAATCTTCACCGTAATATTTGCAAGCTCGGAGTACTCCACATTGGATACGGAGCACTGCTTGGGTCCGTAGATGGAAGTCATCACCAGCGTGTTTCCTACACTCACCACTCACTTCACTGTTCCCTACCATGGGACACCGTCGAAGAGCCGTCCGCTCTGTAGGTGGAGTCCTTCTCCAGCCGAAGCTCTCTCATCTCCTCCTTCTTTCTCCCGTCTGTCCGGAGATTGGCTCTGAGGGCCGCGACATCCAGTTCCGCTTCCATTTCCATGGGCTGAGAAGGGTATTGTGGCAGAGTCTGGTTGTCATTTCCGTCCATTTCGTCGCATCGATTCCTCTTGCGATGAACAGGCAAAAGAACAACTACGAGTCCCTATACAAGTTGCTGATTCGGGTTTTGAAGAAAGTGGTCAATATCATATGCGTTGAGTTGTAGGTGGATGCGTGGAAGGAATACGAAGAGGTCTTGTGTGATGCGTTCAACAGCATTTGCGGATTGGAAAAGCGCTTAGCGACCGTGCGTTTTGGGAGCAGCACCACCGACGAAGCCGAGGCGCAGTATGCCGTCGGCGTATTGGCCGCTTTTCCCGGTTCTTCTCAAGTGTTGGCGCAGCAGATCGCGAAGGATATCGAAAGCAACTGGAGGGTGGTGTCGCAGCAGCTGTGCTCGTGGCGGAGTGAATTGAGAGTAGGCTGTCCATGAACGCGTTGGTCATCCAGGAAGTGCACCAGATGGCGGAGGACGCGAAGAAGTCGCTTCCCGTAGAATTATGAAATGGTTGTGAGACTAGACCATTCCGGTTGGGGCAGTGGCTTCACAAGGCAGCGGCATCCCCATCCTGGCTGGCGAGTGCGCGCTGTGGATTGGCCAAATCGACAAGATGTTGTACGGCGAGTACCTGCGGAAGCGCGAGCTGTTCGCGCAGTACACGACGAACCAGATCGAGAATGTGCTGGAGGCCTCTTCGATTTGGCCGGCGAGCAGCTGTGAGGGCATGATCGACTTTTCCCTGCGTCATGTCGTTTTGTACTGATAAGGCGTAGTGAACACCATCTCCAACCGCATTTCCCTGAACAGCAAGTAGTGTATTCAACCGCATCTCCCTGAGCAACAAGTAATGTACCATGGTGTGTTTGTTGCAAACAGGACAGAACTCGATGTACTTGTTGTACAGCTCCTCCCTGTAGTTCAGCATGCTCTTCAGGCTCTTGCGGTTCTTCCTACGCCTCACCGCCCGTTCCGTCGCCCACTGCAGCTGGCCCACCGTCTCCTTCGGCAACACGCTGAAGAACGAGGCGACGATCCGCAGGAAGGCGATGACCGCCACGTTCCCCGCCACGAACAGCGCGGCGCACTTGGCGAAAGCGAGAACGGAGAAGGCCGGCAGGTAGCCGACGCACAGCTGCTGCAGCCTCAGCAGCGACTCTGTCCCTCAGCCCACCACCGCGCCCTCACCCATCACCTTCTTGTTCGGCACCAGCTGCGAGCCCGGCGTCAGCAGCATCACGAAGCAGTAGCTACGCCTCACGCCCGCCCACGACCGCGACAAGCACAGCAGCGCCACGCCCAGCACGAAGACCACGTACTCGGTCAGCAGCCCGGCGGTCACCTTGCCCAGCTTCGCCTTGGTGACCTTGTTGCCCTGCAGCAGCGTCTCCGTCTTGTCCAGCACCTCCACGCAGTCGCGCTCCAGCACCAGCAGGTTGTCCTGGATCTTCTGCTTCACCACCTACTGCTCAAAGTGACGATGTACATTCACCAGGTCGATCTTGTCGCAGGGCTTCGAGATCATGTTCACGTGCTGGAACTCGTTCTCCTCGCTCTCGCCCTCGTGCGTCAGGTAGATCGTGGGCAGCTCCCACCCGTGCGTGTTCTTCACGCGCAGCGCCAGGTTCTGCGTGGTCTGGTTGGACACCTTCATCAGGTCGCTGATGGAGTCCAGTGTGTCGATCTTGGTCAAATAGTAGCATATCTTGTCGTAGTGGTTCTCATTCAGCATCTTCACCACCTCCATGGTTCGGGAGCCCAGCGCCTGCTCGTGGGGGTCGAGGAACACGAAGATGAGGTCCACGAAGTCCGCGAGGAAGAGGAGAACGCGATTGACGTCGAAGGGGTACTCCACGTTGCCGTCCACCAGGCCGGGCGTGTCGATGAAGTCGACGTTGGGGAAGCACTTCTCCTGCGACACGGACACGTAGGTGCTCAGATTCTCGATCAGTCCCTTTCCGAACTTCTCGATTCCCTTCAGCTGGGGGAAATAGCGCAGCGTGGCCTCTCCCTTCAGCGGGGGCGCTTCCTTCACGCTGCATGTCACCAGGGTGAATCCTCTGCTCTCCACCGCAGCACCCGTGGGCAGCACGTTCTCCTTCAGGTACCCTAGTCGTGAAGAGCGGGTGATTTCCTCACAGTTAATGAAAGAGGACTTGCCGGAGGAGTGGTTTCCCAGAATCATCACGGTGGCTTTGTTACGCGGCGCGAGCTTCTTGATTCCCGCGTCCGCGGCCATCTCCACGATCCCCCTGTCTCCGCAGTTCTGATTTGACGTCGGCTTTTCGTAAAGGTCGAACACCTCGTGAAGCACGCACTCCTGCGATGTGGAACGCTTCTAGAAGATGATCGCCCGAACGATGCAGGGTACGCTCTCCTCCTTGAGCCGGTTGTCTCTGTTGGAATTCTTCGGTGACATGACACAAAGAACATGACGGAGCGGATGAAGTCGTCCAAATCGGGCCGATTTGTGGAATCCTTGGGTCATCCAAAACTCATTTCGTACACAGAAGGAGACTATGGTTTTTGCGCATCCTCGTCTCTGATTCCATAGGATTTCAAGGGACAAAAGCTGGCGTTCTTCCTCACCTATCTCATCATCATCTCGTTTTCCGTTCCTCCTCTACATTGAATTCAACTGTAGGTCATTGGCGCGCTCGCTGGAATTGTGATGGACAGTTTCTATCTCGCCTTCAAGATCGTGGTTGCCGGATTGATCGTGGCGGCTGTCGTACCCTGCTCTTCTCGTTCCGATGAGCGCGTAGGTGTGCATTCCCGATTGGCCGTTTTACAACCGCAACCCCGTGCAGTGGGCGGGGAAGGAGAAGTCGGAGTAGGCCACACGCTTTTGTTGACGGAGGTGGAGGGATTTCGCGTTTTCACTGTTGGTGTTTGTTCAAACAGACACAGTAGTATACAGTTGTCCTACACTCGCTAGCACAGAATTCGGTCCACCTCCTTGGTGAAGTCGGGCATGTCAATCTCATCCTCCACGCCCCAGTTCGGATTGCTCACCACCAGCTTCACGAACGCATCGTACACTGCCCAGAGCTGCGTCTGGATGTCGTGGGCGCTCAGGTCCGTGTTGATGACGATCCTCACGCCGCTGGGCACTTCCAGGTAGTGGAACATGTAGGATTTTGTTTGGAAGGAATGCATGCCGTGCTCCTCCTCTCTATTCCCTGAACCCAAGGCGAAACGGCCCACTTGTTGATGGAAAACTTCTCGATAAGCGCGTTCATCGATAGGAGGAAGCCGCAAATCAACTTCGACTCTTCCTCCGGATTTCCCTCAAACGCGTTGCAGGTCCGGTGATACTCCCGGTAGAATATCCTTCTCCCGTTTCTGTTGAAGATGTAGCAGTTTAGGATCATGGCCCAACGGGACGATAGAAGTGTTTGACACAAACAGACTCGCATACTATACAGGTTCGTTGCTGGGACGCACACACGCTTACTGCCACCCGATGCCTTCGGGACTCATCATCTGGATGGCGCGGAAGAACGGGACCTTCTCCCAGGTGAACTGATACACCACGCACCAGATCACCAACGCAACGGCCCAGATGACGCAGCCAACCAGAGATCGCATAACGTCTACGAAATGGGGTGAGCATCTTCCACCGCATCATACCAAGGCAGCCATCCTACAGGTTCGCATCTTCTTCCCATTCTCCGTGTTGCTCTTGCGGAAACGCCACCAGTTCATGACGACGAGCATCCAGACCATGGGGAGGCAGAAGAATCCGGCAATGTAGTCTGCGAATCACCACTCGTTCCATTCTCTCACATATCCTGGCGTACTTCAGCTCGTCCGCGGTCACGTCTCTCAGCGGTTTCTCGGACATGGATACAGAAATGAAGTGAAGAAGCGGCGAAAGCGGGGATTTGGCTTTGTGAACAACAAACACACCACACGATAATAGGAGAGTTCAGCACGGCGAACCCGGCCGAGACGCCTCCCTCGAAGGAGGAGGTATCCTTCGTTCTCACGAGGATTCCCACGTCCTCTCGCCGGATCATCTCCATCGTCTGCGCGTTGTACAGGACCGCGGAGTAGAAGCCGATTTCGCTGGAGGACGGGTGGACCACGGGCTCTCCCTCCTTCACGTGGATCGCCTGGAACTCCTTCGGGTGGATTCGCTTCATCAGGATCAGGGAGGCCAGCTCTTTCCTACGCCTCACGCCCCGCCCCCACACGCACGGGTCGTTGCGCCGCAGCGTCTCCACGATGGCGTCGCCCCAGATATTGTAGCCGCCGCCCTCTCGCTGCGGCTTCAGCACAAATTGCAGCGGGTTGTTCAGCACGCTGTTCCGCACGTCCTCCAGCGCCGCCTCGGCCATCACCGCGTCCGCCGGGTACATGGGCACGAAGCACTGCCGCAGCTCCGCCGCCTTGGCGCGATCGCCCTCGAACAGCTCCTCCAGCACGCCGGGCCGACAGAGCTGCTGCTGCATCTTCTTGCAGCCAATGAGGTGCAGCACGATGTTCGGGCACTATGCTCAACGCATCACCACGCGCTCACCTTGATCGCGCGCGACAGCTCCACCTGCTCGCGCACCGCCCACTCCGCCTCCGACGGGTAGTCCGCCGGCGTGTAGGCGCTGCGGTAGTACACCACCGCGATCTCCTTGCCCTGCACGCGCAGCCGGCCCGCCTCGCACACCATGGAGACCCGCAGCTGGCCGTGGGTCTGCCACACGCAGGGGATGTGATAGGCCTGCATCAGGTGGAGACTCAGCATGAACTGGTCCACGTTGTTGTTCTCGTGCTCCTGGTTCACGATGAGGATCGCCGTGTCCGACACGCCGCTACGGTCCACGCCCTCTCCCGCGCCTACTACTGCTCGTTGTACACGCGCACCGCGGCGGCCAGCTCGCGGCAGGCGTTCTGGAGCGTCTGGTTGAAGCCGGGCTGCTGCGCGTAGCTGCGGAGCTGCTCGGCCGACACGCCCATGAAGTCACACAGGGGCGCAGAAATAGCCTCGTCGGCGGAGAGGAGGAACTGGTGGAGCTGGGTCAGCTTCTCCTCCACGCCGAGGAAGGAGCAGGAGATGGTGTTCAATTCAATCTGGTCGTCAGATGCGGGAAGAAGAAGTACTTGCAACAGAGTGGAGGGGTCGTGCTCGTCGATCATGTAATCCGAGCGCAGCAATCCCATGATGATGGGCTGGTAGAGGGGCGACTGCGTGACTTTGCGCGCGATCGCGATCAGGTGGAGGGTGTAGTCGTCCGTGACACTGGGGGTGAGGAAGGAAAACAAGTGTCACTCTCGAAGTTGATCGAACAGCCACTCGGGGCGATGCGAAATCCGCATCAGCAGGTCGGCGAACAACACGTTCAGTCGTTCTCCCTGCGCAACGCGCGCTTCCGACACCTAATACTCACTCCAAGCGAGCGGAAATACGGGAGACGGCAAGAGCGAGAGCGGCATGTGCGTAAAGTACTGCTTGCCGTTCACGTACTCGCCATGCAGCAGACCATTCGCCAGGGCGTAGGACACGGCATCTGCAGTGAGGTGTTCAGTGTTCATGGAATGCAGGGAAAAAGGAAAATGAAAAAGAAGAGCAGGGCCGAAATCCGGCCGAAATCGGGAGGTCAAAAGGGAGACAACTGCGCGTCGGTGGACGGAGATTTCGGGAGAAGGAACCATGCTGCCCAACGCGCTTGTGGAGAGTGTGAAACGGGGCGTGGCCGATCTGGAAAGGAACAATCGGGCGTGGAATGCGTGCCGAAGCGGGTTTGCCGCCTCCCTCCAGGACTGGCAGAGCGAAGTGGAAATGCCCCGTGAAAAGAAGAGTCTGTTTCCTGTGCGAGTGGATGCTGCGGCAGAGGAATACGACACGCGGGAACGCATCATTTCAAAGGGAAACGGAACCATCCTATCGCTGAGGGGGCTGCTGAAGGAAGCCCATCAGTGTGTGGCTGAATTGCTGAATGCGCTTGGTAATTGCTTTGCCACAATATGATGCATAGATTGTAACATTGCAAGCGTGATCACAGAACCCATTCCCATTTCGTCGGAAAGGACGGTTTTGCTGGAGGAGCTGACGACAAAACTGCACGACTATCTCTACAGCCACGAGCAGGACCTCATGCTGATGGTTTGGCTGGACGGACGTGGTGACGCGTAGAACACGATCGTGAGCGGGATCAGCCACCCGATGAGCGAGACAACTGCCCAGACCCTCGTCCTGACGATGAAGTTCACTTCCCTGCCCTTCTCTCTTTCGTGCGCTGTTTGTGGAACAAGGAGTGCAATCCAATATCAGAAATCGACAGTTAGAAGACACTTTAGTTCTCCTTGCTAACATCCTCGAAGTTCTCGACCAGATCAGGGACATCGTCGTCTTCAGCGGGCTTCTTAGCCTCCTCGTTCTTGGCCTGCTGGAGAGCGCCGAGCAGGCTAGCAAGACCGAGCTGGTTGAAAATGCCGGGGCCGTAGCTGTTCAGAGGTCCTCTCTCAGGGGCGCCGAACACAGCGGTGGTGTTGTTCATGGGGCTGATCCAGACTACGCGTGATGGAAGAACGGAGCCTCGAACCCTGGCACTTTGTGAAGTGGTAGATGTCCTCAGCCTTAGGGAAGAAGTTCACCTCGCTGATCATATCAATGGGCTGGCAGCCAAGCTTATGGAAGGTCTGCTTCAGCTTAGCGTCCTCCATGTTGGCAGTCTGGTGCACCACCTTCTTGCTTCTTCTGCCGACACCCTTTCCGGCGCGAGCCTGCGCATTATCCCAACAACGCCAAACCTACACCAGTGCCGAACTTAGCCTTCAGCTTATCACGAGCTTCCTGAATGTTCTGAGGAACAGACTCCATTTTGATTGTTCAATCAATCCTGATATAGAAACTTGGAAGCCTGTGAACCATCGGATTACCCCATCCCCAATTCACCCGTGCTCCCGCGGTTCCCGCGTCTCAATTGGGGTCGGGCGCTTTTGCTTTGGGTTGCCCCTTTTGATTCTACCCAAACAAACACGGCACAGACTAAATCATTTCACGTTCGGATTTTGCAAATCCTTCGGGGCTCCGGAGATCCCCTCCCGAATGCGCACAATGCTCTCGATCTGCTTCTCCAGCTTCTGGGAGAGGGCCTTCGTCGCGCTGCTCCACTGGCTCACTCGGCACTTCTTGGAATAGCTCTTCAGCGAACGGGCAATGGGATACGCCAGCTCGGGGAAGGCGATGTTGTTCTCCATCAACCGGAGGTAGTCCGACAGCATTGCGATCGCCTTCGACACGATAATGTCCTGCACCGCACGCGAATCGAGCAGCGTCTTGCTCAGGCGGACGCAGTACTCCAGCTCTGGGGGCTTCGCCGTACTCGAGGGCTTCTCCATGAACTTCTCGTTCTACGCTCAACACCACGCCCCACGGCAAACCTCGATGATGTCGAGCAGCGCGGGAGCCACCGGGATGAACACGCCCGTCGCAGAGATGATCTGGATGTATAGGTCGATGCAGTGCAGACGCAGAGGGTAGAAGCGAGCCGTGGGAATGAGGTTAATCACGCTGTCAATCACCTGGATGAGGGGGTAGACCAGGGGCTTGAAGGCCTCCTTCAGCGCGGGCTGGCAAACCATGTAGGTCCACAGGCGGAGGCAGTTGACGAACTGCCAGTTGTACACGGAGTGGATGCTACGCTCAACATTATCAAATGCTCATACTCCGTCTCCGTCATGGACGTCATCGCGTTACGCACATGGATGGCCAGCTGGCGGATATAGACGAAGGCGTGCTGGTAGGACGCGACGGTATCCATGGAGTACAGCTCCGTCACGCAGTTCCGCATCACGATAAAGGACTGGCTGTTGTTTTCGTTGTACACCTTCCAGCACTTGACGAAGGTGAGATATATAATCTACCCGTAAGGCGGGCTGCAGTCCTCAGCATACCTTCAGCGTTTGCTCCATCAGATAGGCATTCTGGGAAACAAGCTTTCGAAGCGACAGGAACGCGTTCAGGCGCGCCTTCTAGGAGTCAACGGAGTGGGACGGAGAATACCTCGTTGTCCGCGGTAGACCACTCCTTCACAAGGAAACGCATATACTTGTTGGCGTCCTTCTTGTTCATGTTCGTTTGTTTCTCTTCCTCCATGTCGCGTGCTGAACCGATGGGTAGTTCTTGCGTTCTTGTGCCCTTTTTCCAGTCCAAAAAGAGGCTGTATTTTGTTGTCCTTGAGTGAAACGCCCATTGAGAGGGTGATTTGGGATGTGCGATGCTGTAGTTGTTCGTGGATGTATTACGTGTATATGGAGGGCTTATGACTGTTATTTGTACTCATGGGATCATTGCCTCATTTACCTCCTTTTATCTGCAAATCGGTTTATCTTAAAGTCACTTGTTGCAATGGCTTTGGGAGAAATAGAATCCCATTCAATTGCTCCGCTCTCCTCAATTGATTGACTATTGAATCGAAGAAGATACGTATGCTGCGTTTCTATTCTCGGATCAGCATGCTGCTCCTGATCCTGCTGTTTACAGTAAACGGTGCATTTTGCTTGCCGACTATAACGACATAGGCAAGGCCATCACATTGCTGCAGATCAGTGACCTGCATACGCGAAAAGGCCATTCTTCCGATGAGGAGAATCTCCGTCTCTTTGGATCTTCTGTTCTGCCCGCAATCCGTCCAGATCGCGTGATTGTGACGGGCGATGTGGTGATGGGCTATGAGACGCGTTTCTTCTCGAAGAGTGTCCAGTCGCAGTGGGACCAGTACCGCACTCTCTGGGAGTCGCAGCAAACCGTTTCCCGGGAGAATTGGCTGGATGTGCCCGGAAACCACGACTATACCATGCAGACATCTGCTGACTTCATCAGGGAACAATTTGCACAGAAACATGAAGACAACGGTGTGTTCTCTGTCATTGAGAATGACGAGTCCAGAGTCTGCTTGCTGGGTTTGGACACCTCGTACTTGCCGCGTGCTGCCTCGACAGGGAGTTGATCCATAGACATGCCCTACTGGCTGAATCTCTACGGCTTCCTCTCCTCGAAGACCCGTCGTTGGGTCCAGCAAGCCGTCAGCACACACGACTGCTCCTTCAGCATCGCCTTCGGCCACATTCCCCTGGCGCTCCTGAACACGCGCTCCATTCTCCGCCTCTTCCGCCGCGCCGGCGTCTTCTTCTACCTGAGCGGCCACCTCCACGACTCCCACGGCGTCTTCCACGTCGCGCCCCTCTTCCTCCCTCACCCATAGGTCCAGTACGACTCCGTCTACGACCTGGAACTGCCCTCCCTCGCCTACACCGGCACGTACTCCTCCCTTCTCCCCTTCCCCGTAGCTACCGCCTCCTCGTCATCAGCGGCTCCTGGCTC
>QWCN01003262.1_pt1 | contig 19258 bp, 26 predicted proteins | sample 1972711 | NCBI WGS metagenome assembly QWCN01 (sample SAMN09866707, study PRJNA288562) | Human gut metagenome isolate term1_stool, whole genome shotgun sequencing... | isolation source: gut | host: Homo sapiens | place: USA: California
AGAAGCCCTTCAGAATGCTGAAGAGCCCCTTCATCATGTAGGGAGCATTCTGGAAGTAGACCGTGTGGCTGTTAATGCCCGAATCGGGGACGAAGTTGGGGTCGTCCGATATGTATATGTCGGAAATGCTCAGGAAACAAGGATAGTGGCACAGCAGAATCTCCATCACCGTTTTGGGATAGAGAGGGAAGGCCTGACGGACAAAGGCGGGATTGATTGCAGCGGCGTTCAGAATCACCTTTCCGTAGTCCTTCACCGGGGGTTCCAGATTGTGCTCAACGCAGTACTCAAGGGTCGTTTTCATCAGGTAGTCCATCATGAAGATGAAGAACTCCACGACTCTCTCCAGCGGGGGGAACTCTCCAACCAGTGGGGGATTGAACTGAGCGCAAGCAACACCCAGTCCGGTCGAACTCGCACTCGTGGAGATAAAACGAGCGAAGACCGCAATCTTCTTCAGGTCGGAGGGCTTGATGGTGTCGGCGTTCCAAGCCTTCCTCCATGCCGCAGTTCTCTTGATCGCCATCACCGCCTGGGAAACGTCCAGCTCGTGCTCGATAAGATAGCGCTTGATTTGAAGCATGCGGTCTCCATAGCGGAAGAAGGCAAGATCCTTGGGAATGCGCTTATCTACTTGGATAGCGAGCTCCGTCAGGTGGGCGGGAGATACGATCTTGGTCATTCGGATAGAAGTGAGGGTTGTTCTGCGTGCACCGTTTTGGTCCGCACGGAAATGAATCGTGCGGGAGTGCTTGGCGCTTCTGCGGTTATTCCGCAACACAGTTGGGAATGGGAAAAATGATTTTGTCCCTTTCTGTGTATTCCCTGTTGATTGAAATCATGGGATCGAGTGAAGACGCAAATGTGTGTTCATGTGATGGACAAAACCATTTTCTGCTTTCAGTGAATACTTGGATGGGAGTGGAGTATCAAGTCCATTTCAACTGTTACGAAGAGCGGATACGGATTCAAGCTGATTCGGGTGTATGATGGAAACAGGAGTAGAATACAGGCTAGTGGTACACAGGTTAGAGAAGCAGTTAGAAGGGGGCGGCATTCTCCTTCCCGGACTGCACTAGGAGTGAGGAGGGTCACAAACGCAATGCTGTATTCCTTCTGACGCTCCAGATCGTTGATCGACTCCCGAATACGCTACGATTCAACTGCTCAACGAATCACAACATTTAGCTTGTTTTGCTCCTTGAGCACATCCAGTTCCTGCTACTCGAATGAACGAAATGAAAGAAAAGGACCTTGTATCCTCTGATGGGAGCGAAGGCGAAGAGTGCGTATAAAGTGTACACAAGCACAGAGAAGAGAAGGAACATGAATGGGTTGAAAGAACGTCTCATGGTTGGAACAAAGAATGAGAATAGCAGATTCTACAATTCTAGTCTTCTACGAAGCTGCATGTTCTCCCGCTGCAACGAAGCAATGTACTTCTTCAGACTCTCGATCTGTTCATCCTTCTTGTCCAGTTCCGATATTTGCTCCTTCACTTGGGTGTTCAGCAGCTTCAGCATCTGAGTTAACTAACGGTGAGGGTCGCCAACAGGGCATACGCTAATGTAAAGGGACTCTTGGATTTGAACCATGGGCTCTTCCTCCTTCTTCTCTTCGGGCTCCGCCGTTGGTTCGGCAACCGGCTTCGTTTCCTCCACCTCCTCCTTCTCTTCAACGATCTCCGCAGGTTTTGCCTCCACTACCGGGATGGGCTCCACCTCCTTCTTCTCTTCCTTTACCGCTGGAGTGGGATTCTTCTGCGGAGCGACGTCTTCGGGCTGCTTCTTCTTCTTCGGCTCACACACCTACACGTTACGAACGGAGTCGCGTCCAAACTACAGTTGATCCACCCCAATGCCCCTACCTCTCTTTTGACCCTTGATGGGTCTTTGCTTCTTCTTCTTCTGCACGACAGGAGGGCAGAAGGCAACGCTTCTGAGATCCTCGCTCTCGTCCTTCTTCTGACTCATCCTATACGATCATTCCACTACTGGATGGGGGCACTTCTTCTTCTTCTCCTCCGTCTTCTTCACCTTCTCGTTTTCGTGGTCCTTCTCTTCCCACATGTCCTCGAAGTCTACAAAACGATTCGTTGTATTCGGTTTCCGGGTTGACATTGTTTTCAACAACAAATATAACAATTCCTTGTTTTCAGAAACAGTATTGTGATTCGTTAACAAACACGTCCTTTCAAATATAGGTTACAATCTCCTCCCCATGCTACTCTGAGACTACATGGCGCCACTCTGCAAACGCGCTTTGATCGTACTAACAATGCCGAACACATTTAGATTCGCCTTGTAGTAGGTTTCAACCTCACCCAGAATTGGAATGATATTCGTCTCCGATCTCGCCTTCCGAATCCCATCCTCTACGACTGATCTCCGAATTCCTGCCCCACCCGTGCCCAGAAGTAGGAGGAGGAAGCTCAGAGAGCAGTGGATGACCGGCTCATTGGGCATCTGCTTCTGCATGACCTCCATCACCGCTGCGAAAGCGTCGTGGTCGACGGCGTAGTGTCGAGCCCTGGCGTCTAGCGCTCAATCCCCGTCCCCAGACGCACTCTGCGCGCAGACCACCTGCAGCAGGGGCATGGCCTGGATGACGAGCTGCGGCTCCTGCGCGAACTGCTGCAGCGCGTCGATCACGGGCGACAGCGCCAGGCGGCTCATCATCGTCTGGCCCACGGCCGCGTCTAGCCCTCACGCCCCGCGCCCGTGCCCACAGTCGCGCGTCAGCAGCAGCAGGCAGCCGCTGCAGTTGCGGAGGACGGTGGCGTCGTTGGGGAAGTTCTGCAGCATCTCGATGAGCGCGTCGACGCCCCCGGCCTGGAACACGGCCACGCGCCCCGCCTCTACGCGTGAGCGTCCCGCGGCGGAGCAACGGTCGAGACAGGCCTTCCAGAGCACGGCGGTGAGGAGGCGCACGGTGGCGGGGAGCTGGACGTGGTGGAGCGAGAGCAGCAGCACGGGGCAGAAGTCCGCCTGCACCAGCAGCGGCAGCACGGGCTCTAGGCGTGAGGAAGTATGTGCGGGACCACTGGTGGAGGCGAGCATGGCCAGGATCTTGGCCAGCGAGGCCAGGATGGACTCGTTCTGCGCGTTGCGCGCCATGGCCTCGCGCACGGCAGGCAGCAGGTTGATGGTCTGCACGAAGGCGGCGATGGCGGTAGGGTCGCCTACGGGTGAGCGGCGCGGCGAGGCGTACGCATGGCCTGGAGGAGCTGGACGGTGAGGGAGGCGAGGAAGGCGAGGATCTCGTCGTCGTCGTGGTCCACCAGCGCCTGGACGATCACGTCGCCGACGCCCTCGTCCACCATGAGCTTCCAGACGTCCTGGGTACCGGCGTGGACGACCCACTCGAGGGCGCGCACGCCGTGGGCGATGATCTCGCGCGAGCGGGGGTAGCTGCTCATGCACATGACGGCGCTGCTCATCACGTTGCCGTCGATCACGCTCTGCAGCGACTGCGCTAGGGGTGACAGATGTCAAGGGCGGGCACTCTCGGCGGAGCAGACGCAGCGGATGACCTTCATGGCCTCGCAGCACACGGCCTCGTCGTACTGGGAGAGGTTGGTGAGGCGCACGAGGAGGGCGATGCCCTCGTGGTGGATCACCTCGTCGCGGCAGGCGCCTAGCGGTGAGGCGGGGCGGTGGAGCGGACCGTCGCTGTTGAGGCGGAAGAGGACGTGGAGACAGCAGAGGAGGATGTCGTGGTTCTGGGGGTACTGCAGCAGGATGGGGAAGAGCTCATGGAAGATGTGCTTGGCGCACAGGAAGCGGCGCCCCTCCTCTAGGCGTCAGGGCGGGCGGGAGGACCTGCGGGAGGCGGCGAGGCTGTCGCAGATGCTCAGCAGGCCGGAGAGGACGTACTCGTTCTCGCGGTAGTTGTGCAGGTACTTCTCCAGACTGGACACCAGCTGGCTGGACAGCACCGCCGGGTGGTTGGGCTCTGCGCGTCACACCGTCGCCGGGCGCCCACCGTTCTGCGCGAGGACGGCGTAGTTGGTGAGGATCTGCTGCAGCACGCCGGGGTTCGTGTCCCACTTCCCCTCAATCTTCAGCAGCGCCGTCAACACCGTGGCGTCCACATCCCCGGGACGCTTGTGCACTTTTCGTCACACACCCCAGAAACCCAGACTGTTCATTCCGTAGGCAGCAATCACCGCCAATTCCATCGACAGCACGGACTCGCTGGCGAGACGCGTGATCTGCGTGCACAGATAGGGAACTACATTCAGACTATAGAATTCCTCCACGCAGCAAGCTAGTGTTGAGGCATTTCGTCCGGGAGTACGGAAGCGAGAGTACTTGATGAGCACCGAGCACCCCAGCTTCAGCACCTGCTTCACCGTGCTGTTGGTTTGCATGGAGGTGACAACCGTCTTGACAATGGGCAACTCGCGGATGGACTCATCCGACACGCCTAGTGTAACACAAAAAGAGGATTTCTACCATCGGCGCACGTTTCCACAAGGAACTTCAAGCCATGGATTTGCACGTTCTTGTCCTTTGCGGATTCGGAAAGGAGCTGCAGTGTTGAAGCAATCTGAATCTCCATGGGACCTTCTGCGGTGAGGGATGAACAATCTTTGCCGTTCTCATCCGCTTTTGGCACGACTGTGTGGACTGTGCGTGTGAACCTATAATTAGTATTATGTTCAGACAGCACATGATGTGCGCCGAAAGTGGCTGGAAGAGAAGAAAAGGGAGTGAGGAGTGCAGTGGAGAGAGGGAAGTGTTTCCTATGGCGTATTCCATGGGATGGTGAAAAGGGGACAGAGTTTGTGAAAGCCATGGCCCTATTTGTTTCTCCCTTTACCATTTAGTTGTTGGAGCACTCGCCGTGATCATGGAGCCGCGTACGAGCGATGTGCAGTGCTGTGCTCATGGTATAGAAAAGATGATTGCAACGGAGCAGGAAATGAAGGATGCCAGGATTCCCGTGGCCTGGAGAGATTACTGCGCACACATTCTGATAAAGCTGAACAAGTGCCGTCACGAGAACTATTACCGCATGAATAAGTGCGTGGAACTGCGACATGCCTACGAGAAGTGCCAATACGACCAGTAAGTCGGCAGCTGACTGTGGTGAGGGGACTAGATATAAAAGAAGAGAGAGATTGTACCAGCAGCAGCAGGAGCAGAAGAAGGAGGAGTCTGCTTGAACGCGGACAAGAGCATACAGCAATTGAATCGATAGGATACTTTATATAATTTGCCGTGTTTGGTTGGAACAAAGAGGGCATTCGGTCGTATCAACGCGAACTAGGTAAGGAAACAGGAGATCGGAGACGGATTCCTGCGCAGGGGGAGGGCTCTCGACCTTTTCAGAGACGGACAGCCTTCTGTAGCCCCTCTTCATCAACGGATTTGCCACGGCGATGATCTGCAGGGCGGAAAACCAGATCATGAAGAGCATGAGTCTGACCATGAGGCCCACGTTCATCGTTTCCAGGAGTTCCCCCCTCATGCGAATGACGAGGGAGAAGGCGACGGATCCCTGGAAGAAGAAGTAGAGGAGGTTGGACTGGAGCGAGGTGGCGAAGGAGGGCTCGAGGCGGCAGACCCGGGTGAAGAGATCGATGATGGTGGCGATGGCGGTGTAGCGCGAGAGCACGGTGACGAGGAGGATGAGGAAGATCCACTTGTAGTTGACGTCGAAGGGGAAGTAGAAGTAGGTGAGCATGCCGAAGATCATGAAGGCGGCGAAGTCGGCCATCTGTCCGAGGAGCTGAATGAGCGTGGAGATGAAGGCGCGCGTGCGGTCAAGGGGCCCGGGGAGGGGGACAAGGATATGTCTTGGCGTTCAGGTTGTACTGCGTGTAGCGCGCCATGAAGATGCCGCAGATGCGGATGGCGACGGAGGAGGACATGTGGAGTCCCTCGGCCCAGAGGTAGGAGGCGATGGGCACGGCGATGAACAGCGCCGCCTCGCCGTACTGCAGCTTGGTGGACTTCTTGTGCAGCGCCTTCATCAGCAGCGAGGATGACAGCCCGATGGTGCCGCCGATCAGCAGTGTGGAGACGAGGAAGCGGAAGAAGTAGAGTACGCCCTCCATGATGGTGAGCGTGTTCACCGCGTTGAACTGGATGTCGACGATCGTGCGGAAGAGGAGGATGGCGATGATCTCACTGAGGATCGTGTCGCCCTCCATGATGGTCATCAGCTGCGGGGGACAATCCTTCGCCCTGAAGAAGGAGATGGAGACGGAGGAGTCGGAGGCGATCATGGCGGAGCAGAACGCCAGCGAGTTCCAGATGGAGAAGTACCCCATATCGATGAACGAAGCGAGGATGTACCAAATCGCGGTGAAGAGGAAAATGAACAGCAGATTCTCCCCGACGGCGATAAACAGCACGGACTTCCTGTATTTGAGAAACAGAGACGTGCTCATCTGGAATCTACTCCTCACCATCCCATGGGACGCCAACCCGAAGCGGAACATCTGCAGCGGGATAATCAGGAACTTTAGGATGTGGTAGTAGTTGCTGTGCATCAGCTGGTCGGGTTTCCAGTTCGTGTTGGGAAACTGCCAGTTTAAGCCCGCCTGAAGAAGATAGCCGGCACAGAGAAAAATGAGGGCGGGCGGGAACCACGCGTTCCTGCTTTGGATCACGATGCTAGGAGTCAGTGAGGCAGAGCGGGCGAAACGCAATGACGGAGCACAGCATGATCGTCGTCACGATGTAGCCCAGAAACTGGGTGCTGGTTTCGTCCTCGAGACTGTGCTCCGTGATGTTCTGAATAACGCTCTGGATCTCCAACCGGTAGTTGCTCCGGTTGCTCATGAGAGCGTCGACGTGATTCATCGTGGCGAGAGCACAATTCTGGAAACAAACAGGGGAGACAAGTAAACGATTAGTTCTTTGCGAGCACGCGGTGGACGGCGTTCACCACGTTGGCGGCCTGCGGGACGGCCTTCGCCTCCAGATTGAACGCGTAGGGCATGGGCACGTCCACGCCGGTGATGCGCTCCAGCGGAGCGTCCAGGTAGTTGAAGGCGTCCGTCTCCATGCAGATGGCGGCGATCTCGGCGCCCACGCCGCACTGCGGCCAGCCCTCCTCCACGGTGACGATGTGGTTGGTCTTCTTCACGGAGTTCACGATGGCCTCTCGGTCCAGCGGGCGCAGCGAGCGCAGGTTGATTACCTCGCTGCTCACGCCCTCCTTCTCCAGCTGCTTGGCGGCCTCCAGGCAGTGGCGCACGCCGCGCGAGAAGCTCACCAGCGTCACGTCCTTGCCCTCGCGCTCGATCTTGGCCTTGCCGATCTCGTACACGTAGTCGGGGTTCAGCACCTCGTCGCTCATGGGGAAGGACTCGCCGTACATCAGCTCGTGCTCCAGGAACACCACGGGGTTGTCGTCGCGGATGGCCGCCTTCAGCATGCACTTCGCGTCCTCGCTGGAGTAGGGCGCCAGCACCTTCAGGCCCGGCACGTTGCTGTACCACGCGGCGAAGCACTGGCTGTGCTGGGCCGCCACCGAGGCGGCCACGCCGTTGGGACCGCGGAAAACGATGGGCACATGGATCTTGCCTCCGGACATGTAATACGTCTTCGCGGCGGAGTTCACGATCTGATCGACGGCCTGCATGGCAAAGTTGAAGGTCATGAACTCAATAATGGGGCGCAGACCCTTCTGTGCAGCACCGACACCCAAACCGGCAAAACCCATTTCCGTAATGGGAGTATCGATGACACGGTTCGGACCGTACTTCTTGTACAAGTCCTGCGACACCTTGTAGGCGCCTCTGTACTTGCCGACTTCCTCTCCTATACATAAGCGTGCCGACAGTACAGCGCACCCATAAGGAAAATCTTGGGATCTCTCGCCATTTCTTCGTCCATAGCGAGATTGAGAGCATCTCTCACCGTCATCTACAGTTCATTGCATCAAGGCGCTCCGAACGTTGGGCGCAGCACCGGTGGACAGGCAGCGCATCTATTGGTCATCCGGGAGAGGCATCCGTCTCCTACAAGAGAAGCCGTGGGAATGCGGACAGCTTTAACTAAAGAAAGCATAACAAGTAGAAAAAGGACGCTGTAGAGCGATTGTTTGCTCTTTCGCTTCCCACGTCCCGATTCCGACGTGGCAGTGACTCTCATCTGCTGTCATTCCTTTCCTTTCTGCTCATCCTCATGACTGATGTGCATAGTGCTTCACTTTGCGCTGTATACAGCGGTGTAGTTGTGATGATACCCTTCCCTGTTGCACTATGAGATCAGTTTCAAGGAGAATGCGGGATACAGAATATGCAATCTCTGGACCCTGCTTCGCGATGATTATCCCTGACTCCCTTTCTTCCATTATTTGTGACCATCGTATGGAATCCCTTGTGCAGTGTATCCAGGCATGCTATCCAGTGACAATAGACCATCTCCGCCGCACCCCTCCCGAACTCCGGATGGAGTGCCTTTCTGTAACTCTACGCTCTGTGTGTGATGGAATAGCGCATCGAGAGCGTCCAGTTTTGCGACTTCACGCTCGATTGCTCCTGGTACCTGAAGCAGTTTACGAAATGCGCCTCCTACCAGTGTAGAATTCAGGGGTTGCTCTATGAGGCATAGTGCATGGTTTGAGGGAAGATGCTCTTCACGCATTTCTAGCCACTCTGTCGATTACTGCGGATGCGTGGAAGGAGGATGGAACAATGCAGGGTGCAATCGAATCCATCAGCATTGTGGGTAGTGATTGTCTCCGGTTCTTCCCCTAGGCAGTGCCTTCACGAAGCAGATCGTGGACGACCTCATCGTCTGCCTCCACGCGGCCCCTTCCCTCCGCTCCCTCGAACTGGTCCCTATCGAGGGAGTTGGCTCGGCTCGTCTGACGGACGCTGCCTTCGAGCGACTCTGCTTGGGACTCGAGGACGCCGAGTGCCGGATGGTGGAGACACTGCGTGTGCCCCACAACGCGGTACACGGGAGGGGGTTGGAGGCACTGGCGGAGTGCTGCAAACGCAACGGGCTGCTGAAGTGCTACGACCTCGACGTGTCCTTCAACGGCGTCACGCGCAGGGGCACCCGGGCTCTCGCCGATGTGCTGCTGTTGCCGCAGACCGTGCTGCTACGCGCGCTGCGTCTGAGTGAGTGCGACTTGCGCGGCGCCGTGGGGGAGCGAGTAATCACTGCCTTGTGTGGAGAGAGCCAAACGGTAGTGAGTGGAGAGAGCCAAACGGTAGTGAGTGGAGAGAGCCTTACGATGCTGCATGGAGAAGGAATGACGGTGGGTGGAGAGAACGCAACGGTAGTGCGCGGAGAGGGACGAACGATGCTGCGGACGCTGGACCTCCAGAGCACCCGGCTGGTGCCACGACAGCTGCAGCGCCTCTGCAGGGCACTCGAGCAGGGCGCCTTCCCCGCGCTGCAGGAGCTGACGCTCTCCCACCTCCCCATCACCGGCGCGACGGCTGTGGCTCTGGCGGCCGCCATTCGCAGCGGCGCGCTGGACACGCTCGTCACCCTCCTGCTTCGCCATTGCCGCCTCCATTCGACACTGCCGGTGCTGTGCCGCGCCGTGCGGGACCGGCCGATGCAGCTCCTGGAAACGCTGGACGTGGCGGAGAACCGGCTGGACGCCGAGGCGGCGCAGGCTCTGGCGGAAGTGCTGACGCGAGACTCCCTGCCCTCCCTGCGCACGGTGGACTGCAGCAGCAACCCCATGGGCACGGACGGCCTGGAGCGCCTGGTGCGCTTCAGTCAGTGCGAGGCGGCAACCGCGCTCAGGCTCAATGCGTGTGGAATTGACGATGCAGGAGTGACGATGCTGGCGAAGAGCATTCGCGAGGAGGGGTGGTGGCCCAACTTGCGGGATCTTCAGCTGAAGGGAAGAGGCGGCAATGGGGAGTGATGCGTAGAGAACCCAATTAAGGGGCTGTCTGTGTTGTACCTGCAGAGACTATTCGAGCTGCCGAACCAGCTGCAGACAATCGAGCTCTCCGGTTTGACAAGAAGACGCTCCTCCTTTGTGAAGATGACGCCCAGTCCGTTGGAGCCCATGCACTACACGCCCCAAGAGGATGTGGCCACAGAACCCTTGTCGCCCATTGCATGAAGAATCGACTGCGGACGGCGTGATACGCGAAAAGGAGTTGACAGAAATCGGTCTGCTGTGAATATGATGCTGTTTGTTGAAACACCGCTTGGGACAAACACGTGATTCGCTCCAGAGTGAAGGGGAAGAAGACTGAACACAGGATGGGAAAGGAGGAGAGAGGAACCGAACGATAGAGTGCAAGTACAGCAATAACAGCAGTGTTCAGAGGAATCTATTGGATTCGGACGTGCTTCGTGCGCCCATCTACGCCAATCAGAGTGAAGCACGACTTTGAGGCCCAATGGAATTTGGATTAATCCACGACGGCTTGCGACTCGACATGACGATTCATTTCTTTCTCGATACAAGGCGAGTGTTGGCGACAAAAAAGGAGTTGAAAGATTTATCTATTGTCTGTAAGTGGTGCTTTCCATTCGTACTGCTGCCCAGAGCAGAGGATCGCCTCTGTTCACGCCTTGTCTTCCTTTTGTTGATCGGTAGCTAATATTGCCTAGATATCTCTTCACGCCGCATAAACAATGAATTCCGAATAGTAAGTGCTTGAATTGGGCCTTTTGAGCGTGCACATGCTCACCTCCGTGTAGTGACTATCTGTTCAAGCTTTTGCTTATCGGTGATTCTGGCGTTGGTAAGTCCTGCCTGCTGCTGAGATTTGCGGACGATCAGTACTCTGATTGCTACATTACTACCATTGGTGTGGATTTCGTAGGTGTTGCGGCGGGATGAGTGAGGGCTTAGAAGATCCGCACGGTTGACCTTGACGGCAAGACGGTGAAGCTTCAGATCGTCAGAGCTGGCGAAGAGGCTGATGCGTAGTGGGATACCGCAGGTCAGGAGCGTTTCCGTACGATCACCTCCTCGTACTACAGAGGTGCGCACGGCATTATCATTGTGTACGATGTGACAGATCAGGACTCCTTCAACAATGTGAAGACCTGGCTGCACGAAATTGATCGTTATGCCAACGAGAACGTGGTAAAGCTCCTGGTCGGCAACAAGGCGGATCTGACCGCCAAGAAGGTGGTTTCCTATGAGACGGCGAAGGAGTTCGCGGACAGTCTCGGCATTGAGTTTGTGGAGACTTCTGCCAAGAACTCGACCAACGTCGAGACTGCCTTCATGACGATGGCCAGAGAGATTATGCAGAAGTGGGCGGTCTGCTTCCCTTTTTACGCGTAGGAATGCCTCCGTCCAGCCTGGAAACAAGGGTGCTAAGCCCACCGTCGTTCCCTCTGCTGCTAAGAAGGAGAGCAAAGGTTGCTGTGGAAAGTAAGGGTTGTTATCGCGTTCCTGTAGTTCTGCTGTGTTTGTTCCATTCTTTTGGTTGCTATGGAAAGCGAGTTCCCGAATCTTGTTATCCTGAAGAACAAGGTAGCGTCGCGACTGGGGCAAAACCGTAGAGTCTCCGTGCTCTGATGTCTGTGATGAGAGACAAGAACACACCCACTAGCACGTTCCGTGTGCTCGCCAATAGAGTGCACACGTACGCCTATCTCGTTTTAGTGACTCCTTAGGATTCTGGTGGAGGAAGGCGTGTGTGAAATGCCTGGTAAGGATATCGACGTGGAGACGCCTTGCGGCATCTTCAAGGGCGTCGAGTACCCCACGAATATGTGCGCAGTGTCCATTCTGCGTTCCGGTACTCCTTTCATGAAAGTCTGACCTGCAGGCGATTCGCTCCTTCAGGCATTTACGGACCTTTATCCGGAAGTGCCCGTGGGCAAGGTGCTGATTCAGCGCGACGAGAAGAGCGAAGACAAGCACGCTCGCGTACTCCGCATGACGATTCATTCCCTGTAGCTCTTCTACAGCAAGCTTCCGAAGGACATCAGCCAAAAGTACGTGTTTATCTGCGATCCCATGCTGGCGACGGGAGGCAGCGTGTGCGAGGCTATCCGTGTACAGAACACAGAACACTCTCAATCCGTAGCTGCTGAAGGAGGCCTCTGTCCCTGAGGACCACATCATTTTCCTGAACGTGGTGTCTGCTCCCGAGGGCATTCGCAAGGTGTTTGAGCTGTACCCCAGCATCAAGATCGTGACGTGCGCCCTTGACGTCACTCTGAACAAGGAGAAGTACATCGTTCCTGTGGGTACATACGGTGCTCGTGACGCGTAGGGATTGGGCGACTACGGAGACCGCTATTTCAACACGCTGGGCTGTTCCCGTGTTTTCTCAACAAACAGACAACAGGATAGTGTGGTGGTACTCTCTGGCGACTCGCTGGAACAAAACCTACACTCAAGCCGCTCGCCGTGGCCCACCTGAAGATCTTCCTTCGTGAGGTTCTGGTCATCTACGTTCAGTAAAAACGGACGGTCGCACACCGGCTCGTCCGTAGGGTCGTGCAGGTCCTCGAAGTAGGGGTGCGCCAGCGCCTCGTCCACCGTGATGCGCTTCTTGGGGTTGATGCACAGTGTCCGCTGCAGCAGGTCCAGGCACTTCTCCGTCGCCTACGCATCACCCTAATCCTCCGCCCGCACCGTGGGGAACACGCGGCGCAGGTCCTGCGGAATCTTGTTCTGCTTCTCCAGGAACTTGAGCCCGCGCTCGTTGGTCACGAAATCCAGGTCCTTCTCCTCCGGCAAGCCCAGCAGGTTGCAGATCAGCTGCAGCTGGTTTATGTAGGTGGTGCCCTTGAACAGCACGCGCCGGTTCAGCAGCTCCGCCATGATGCAGCCCACGGACCACACGTCCACCGCGTGGTTGTACTGCTGCGAGGACAGCATCACCTCCGGCGCGCGGTACCACCGCGTCTGCACGTACTCCGTCATGATGTCCTGCGCGTACTCGTCGCGCGCCAGGTTGAAGTCGCAGATCTGCGCATCAGATTTCAATTCTATACGCACCTTCAGGTCGCAGTTGCTGTTCACCAGCAGGTTGGAGGGTTTCAGGTCGCGGTGGATGATCCCCGCCGAGTGCAGGTACTTCAACCCGCGGAAGATCTGGTAGGTGAAGAACTGAATGTGGTCATCCGTCAGCACCTGGTTGCTATATATTACACGGTTCAGGTCGGTTTCCATCAGCTCCATCGTCATATACCTACGCATCAGGCAGCATCGCAAGAACAACAAATCCGTAAAATTCTCCCTCTCCGGATCCACATCCACGTCAATGAGTTTTAGCACGTTGTCGTGATTGCAATGGCGCATGATCTGAATCTCCCGATACACTCTGAAGCCATTGCCAATGTTATCAAGCACGTTCGGGATCTTCTTCACCGCGTACTTCATCCTGGTTTCCATATCCTCCACAGAAATGACGACGCCGTAGCTCCCCTCTCCTACAAATAATCTCCCTCGCCTACACGCCACCGATATTCTTGATATACGAGTACTTCCTGTCAATCGAAAAGAGAATGCCCGTAGGCGTGTGCACTATCTGCTTTGGAGACGATAACCGTTTGAAGCGGTGCAGATCGAATGGCCCACTTGGTCTCTCCATCTTAACTGCGCGGATAATCTGTATTAATCGAGTTCCAAAAACCCAGATTGGCCGAATTCGGCGCTTTTTACGGTATTCCACTTCCCGTGCTTGATTAAATAGCGCAAAGTCTCCTTCCTCTGCTGGCTACGGACTTGGGATCCATCGTGCTATCGATGGTGCACAGGTGACGCTCGAACAGGATTGCATCTTCCATCTTCCCAATTCTCTCCAGTCGCGTCCAACATACCGTGCTTCACTGTTTGGTGCGTCCGATTGCGTGAATACGGGTCGGTTTCCATTGCTTCTTTAGAAGCGGGCGTTTCGTTTTCCACTCTTCCGCAGTTTTCTTCTGTGTTTGTTGCGATATGGTAGGCATTATGTGGTCGGAGAGTTGACGGTCGTAGAATAAGCTGATTCCTCTTGCTGATAGAGTGTTGGTGAAGAGACTGGTGGCTAAGGCCCAGGTTTGCAGTTTGTCCCTCCTTTGATTGTAGACCGCTTCCGGCATTCTTCTTCCTGAGACTTCTGTTGCAAAGGCCAACCAGGGAACTGTGGGCGTTGCGTTCGCTCCTAACGCGTAGGTTCTGGCTGTTGGTCCCGGCAGAATGGACAGCAACGGAAAGCTGATCCCCATGAACTGCAAGGTTGGCGACCGCGTGCTGCTTCCTGAGTATGGAGGCACTCCCTTCAAGGTTGATGAGGAGGAGTATACTCTCTTCTGTGACTGTGATATTCTGGGCAAGTTCAACTAAGTGTACGGTTTGGCTGTTTGTTATACTCCAGTCTACCACCACGCCGTCTTCCATGGAAGTCGAGGATCTTCCTGCGAAGGAGGAGAGAAACGAAAACCCCCACGCAGTCCCTGGCATTCCTGTTCGATTCGCCGTGCTGTCTTTGACGTCATAGCAATATGCGCTTTGCTTCAAGTGCTTCAAGCCCTTCTGTGACGTGAAGTGCAGAGGTGCGATTCCTTATCGCTGCTGATCTCTAGGACAGTGCATGCGTTACTTCCACAGCTGCTGTATCAACATGAACGGAAATCGGTACAAGTCATGGAAGTGTCCGTTGTGCGCGAATAAGGAAACCGAAGTAGTTTTCGATTTGAAACCAGTCCCCAGTAGAAGTTCACAAAATTGTTCCGGCATGTGCGAGAGGAGTCTGCCGATCGTCACGAAACCACCGGATCGGGCTTCAGTGAGGTTGCTCTCCTGGACACGGTCGTTTCCCACAAGAAGCGTGACACCTTTGCGTTGAAGGTGAGAAACACACAAATGCAATTCCGAATAGACCATCAAGTGCGGGGAATGCGACAAACGGAATCGAAGCCAGCTCCTTCGCTGCATTACCTGCGGAACGCTGTACCACAGGGGTTGCTTGCCGCTGAATTGCATCCAGCTCTCCGGCCGCTTTGTCATGTGAGATTGCTTGCTCTCGTTCACCCTAGCTGTCCTGCACACTACCAGAGTTCCGTTCACTCCTCTGCATCACTCCGTAGACAGCGGCACCGACTATCTCAATGATGCTCTGAAGGAGCAGTTCGATGTGCGTGTACTCATCGATTTCCACCGTAGAAACTGCGAGGCATCACGGTCGGCACCGGCAGGGGCGGCCACTCCATCCGAGGCCGAGGGCGTGGGCGCGGCCGTGGCGTGGGGGCGTGGGCGCGTGGTGAGGCGTAGGGCGTGGGCGGTAACCACGGGAACCGCGGGAACAAGCGACTGTGCGGGCGAGGCGTGGGCGTGAGGCGTAGGAGCCACCTGATCACGTCGGACCCGACACTGTGCGGGATGAAGACGAAGGAGATCGTGTGCGAGCGGTGCGGGAAGGTGCGGCGGTGCCCGGGGTACATCGACCGGAACTACCTGCCGAAGCACTGGTGCTGCGAGGACGACACGTGGGACAAGCGGCAGATGTCCTGCGAGCAGGAGGAGCCCGAGCGGAAGGAGGAGGCGAAGGAGGAGGAGGCGCAGGGCAAGATGATCACGCCCGCCATCTGGGGCGGCGAGACGATCAAGACGGTGGCGGCGGCTGCGGCGAGTGAGGCGTAGAACACGAAGTTCTCGCCGTCGGCGCTGAACTGCATCTCGCTGATCAACTACATCTACTTCAGCAAGATCGCGCAGCGCGCCACGCAGCGCGTGAACTACCTCGGCTTCGTGAGCTCCTCCTACGCGTTCGACCACCACATGGGCGGGCAGGACGCAGTGACGCAGTCACTGGCGGAGAACACGCCGCTGTGCAAGAAGGCGCAGTCGCTGCTGGCGTTCTTCCGCTCGTCCACCAGCCTGTCCATCCGCGAGATCATGAACGACCAGACGTTCTACTCCACCGTGTTCGACAACCAGAAGCCGCTCCTCGTGCAGTGCGTGCGCTTCATGCTCGAGAAGAACCTGATCGTGCTGGAGAACGAAGGCCCGCTCACGGAAGAGTCGGTGTTCGTGTTTAATGACCACCCGGAGGTGAAGGGCGCCTCGCTGAAGGAGCTCCGCCTCCATCGTAGTTTCAACTGTAGTTGCTGTGTTTGTGGAAGAAACAAGAGGGTTGTAATGCTATGAGTCTCCATCCACGAAACTGAGAGTTCAGGCATAGTTGGTAACCACTCTCTTTCTTCCGGGTTCACTCTCAAATGCGACATGAAGACAACAACGGGTAGCATGGCAGCACTAGTGTGACTTCAAATGAGGCGAGCTTATTCACCATTATCTCTCTTTGAGAATCACTCTTCAATTCCAATGAAGCACCTTGGTAATTGAGACTCTCTCTATTCAGTTCTCCCATTTCAATCACTTCTAAAGAAGGCACGTTTTCAATCTCACAAACGGAATAACCAGAGAAGGATCCACAACCAATCTTCAATTCTCTCACTCTCAAACAATTCTTCAACTGGAAATGACGATTAGGATTCACAGAACTAGACCAACAACACATACACTTCGTGAAGCAGTTCTCTCCAATCACTACGCTCTCCAACTCATTCAATCCAATCAGTTTCACTTCTTTCACATGTGCAAAGGAATGATCGCCCACATCAAGCACCCTCATATTTGTGATAAAAGTCATGCCTAATACAGTCAACCCTTCATCATTGCAGGTGTCATTCCCAACACTCAACTGTGTCACGCCATTGCAAATCGTCACCAGTTCACCTGAGCGAATGAGTGAACAGAGATCGGAGCGCATTCTCGCCAGACACGCTAATTCCCCGATGTCTACGCATCACTCTCTTTGACTGTGGAGTACTGTTCCAAGACATTTGACTGCTGCTCCGAAATGCATAAGGGAGATACACTATCTCCAGAGAAGGCATGTCTAGTCGTGAGGGATGACGGTGGAGAGTCACTCTCAAGAAGGACATGTTGCGGATTCTTGAAGGAGTAGCTGAAGTCAACGGTAGTGAGTGAAGTGAGTTTAGGCAAGTCTACTCATCATTCCTCTTTTGGGTACTCACTTCGCATGATCAATTCACTCGATTTGTCATCACTTTTGAAACAGAACGAATGCGTACCCAGTCGAATGGAAGTCAATTCGGGCAAATCTATTCATCATTCCCTTTCAACTGGATTCACTCTCAAATACCACACGAGGAGAACGACAGCATGTACTACAGCCAAACAGAAGGGATTTCAAGCTGGACAAATCTATTCATCATTTCATTCCATCACTATCACTCCTCAATTCCAATGAAGCATAATGGAAATTGATGCTCACCTTATTCAATTCTCCCATTTCAATCACTTCCAAGGAAGGAAGATTCTCAATCTCACACACGGAATAATCATTGAAGGAATAACAACCAATCATCAATTCTCTCACTCTCTCACAATTCTTCAACTGGAAATGACGGTTAGGATCCTTTCCACAACTGTTCTTATGCCTTGTGAAGCTATTCTTTCCAATCACCACACTCTCCAATGCATTCAATCCAATCAGCTTCACTTCTTCCACATTCTTAAAACAGTCACTACCAATCTCGATACTCCTCAAACACGTCAAATCACTCACATCAAGCACAATCCATCTAGGCTCATTGCAACAACCAGCAGCCACCACCACAACCTCAGTGCTGCATCCCATCGTACTCCAATCATAGTACGATGACACACGACTGGTGTTTACGAACCTCTCCACACATCTAGACACCTCTACGCGTGAATGGGAAGGCCAGAACCAACCATTCATCGTTATGCAGTTCTTGAACTGAAACGCAGAAGCAAGAGAGAAGCGATTGAGCTCCGGCAACTCTAGTCATGACTATACCGACACAGGAGGAACGCTCGATCGTGATACAGCGCGGAAATCGGAAGGAATCACTTCCTGGCACGCTCGTTATACTCTGCAACTTTGGTAAGTCTAGAAGTCAGTACAACCCAAGGAAAAGACTTCTCAGCGTCAAGGAAGACACAGAGCAATTGCTGTCAAAGCGGAATGCGTTTCGCCCCAGCGTGATTGTAACCAGCTCTGGCAAATCTACTCCATCACTGTTCATCTTCATATCCACTCTCCATTGCAACACTCGAACAACAACAAAAAGCATTCTCCCCAAACTCGGACTCGTCTATGCATCACCTCCCTTCTTTGAGAGAAACCCTTTTCTATCACGGAACCATCCCACTCTTCATGCGGTGAACAACCCACTGCAATCTCTGTCAAAGAGGGCAGACTGTCGATTTCACACACGGAACAGTGGGAAAACGAGCAAGCACCAATTATTAGTTCCCTTAACTTCCGGCAATTCTTCACACAGAAACCACCGCTATCATTCTTTCCCATAAAACTCTCTCTACCAATCTGAACACTCGCCAATTCATTCAATCCATTCAACTGCAGCTCATTCGCACGCCTAAAAGAGATAACGCCTATTTCTATTCTTTCCAGCTTCCCTGACTTCAGGAACTGCAGTGATTCCACCTCATTGAAGCATCTATTCCCTACATGCAAGACACGCAACTTTGGCAAGATTGACAAATCAAGAGTTTTCCATTGATCGCTGTTATAGCTATTGTCGCTCACAACCAGCTCTTCCACCCCGGCTTGAAGAACCGTGTTCTCTCCCGTGATAATCCGACTCCTTGAATACACATCACTCTTCCATTCCCCATCATACATGACCTCACCATTGCGGTCATACTGAACGCCTCTTCCCCACCGCTTTCCGTCACACCACTCTCCTTCATACTCAATCACTCCAATATCAGCGTAGTACTGAATTCCATAGCACGCATTCATTTCGCCAATCCGAAATCCCTCATAAGCCATTCTATTCTCACTGTCATACAACATGCCCCAACCATAGGGTTCATCATTCAACACGTCGCCTTCCCATCGTTCTCCATCATCATTCAAATCCAATACCCGAGCATGCTCAATGCCACTCACATCCTCTCCATTCACCTGCAACATTTCCCTGGAGTCCTTGTCCACAATGAACATGCCTCTGCTACTGCATTCAATCAGAATCCCATTCACACCATGCACAACACCATCTTCCCGCATGACGTTAAACCCCGCCGTGGTCATTTCAATTGCTACACCCGACTTGTTTTCCATGATTATGGAATTCATGAGAATCTGCTTCTGATTCCTCTCGAAAAACTCCTTCAGTATTACAGAATGCCCTTCTTCCTCAATTCTATCGATAGAATCCTTCACAAAGGGATGCTACTCATCATTCCATCCAACCACAACAAACTTCCATCAACTCACGCACACTCCCTCTCTTCTCCACATCTCGACTCAGACATCGCTCCACGAACTCCACAAAGGCAGACGACC
>QWCN01003266.1_pt1 | contig 19247 bp, 20 predicted proteins | sample 1972711 | NCBI WGS metagenome assembly QWCN01 (sample SAMN09866707, study PRJNA288562) | Human gut metagenome isolate term1_stool, whole genome shotgun sequencing... | isolation source: gut | host: Homo sapiens | place: USA: California
GATAAACGCTCCGCGAGGATGCACAGCGATTCTGTTGGGTAAATGTCAGCAAAGCTGACCAGAATCGCGTGCCAAGTCTCACGTGCGTTCGACTTGAAAAAACGAAAGAAGGTGGATCGTGAAAATAAACCAATGCTTTTTTCTGATTCCGATTGGTCTGTTTGCAGTCTTTTTTGACTTGAGAAAGGGGAAGATTCCAAATGAGCTTATTGTAATCGGGCTTATTTTGGGCTGTTGTTTCCAGATCAGGCAGGCGAAAGCAGTGGGATTGCTTCTGTTTCTTGGAGGTGCGTGCATTCCTGTGGTGCTTGGTGCCGGGATTTATTATTTTCGCATGATGGGTGCGGGAGATATGAAACTTTGGGCGGTTGTCGGAGGATTTCTGGGACCGCAGAGGGCGGTATATTGTATGATTGCTTCGTTATTTGTCGGGGCGGTGTTGTCGATTTTTGTATTGCTCAAAAGAAGAAATCTAAAGACAAGGTTGCTGTACTTTTGTTCTTATATTCAAAAGCAGCAGAATGGTGTCTGGGAGCCATATCTGAATGAAAAGGATCAGGATGGAAGGTTTCATTTTGCAATTGCTATTTTAGGTGGGATTTTACTTTGTGCAGGAGGTGTTTATTGAAGTGAGTAAGGCTGTTTTTGCAATCTGTGATTCGGAAAGTATGTATATTTATAATCTTATGGAATATGTTCATAGCCGGAAGGGAGAAGAGTTTGAGGTGCAGGCGTTTACCGGAGTGGAAAGTCTCTGTGCGTGTGCGAAAGAGAAAACAATAGAGATTCTGCTGATTTCGGGGAAATTATTGTGTGAACAGGTCAGGGAACTGCAGATCCGCAAAGTTATGGTTCTTTCCGAAGGAGAGCAGATCTGCGAACTGTCAGAATATTCCGCAGTTTATAAATATCAGCCGGCGGACAGTCTGATCGCGGAGGTCATGGATTCTTATGCGAGAGTAAAGGAAGCACCGGCAGCTGCACTTTTCAAGCCGGAAGTGGAAGTGACCGGTATTTATTCGCCGGTCAAACGCACCGGTAAGACTTCTTTTGCACTGACACTCGGACAGCTTCTGGCAAGTACAAAAGCGGTCCTTTATCTGAATCTGGAAGAATATGCCGGTTTTGATGTATTAATGAACCGACAGTTTGAAGGGGATATCAGTAATCTGATGTATTTCTCCGGAAGTGGCAAAGGCAATCTGATCAGTAAACTTGGAGGACTTGTGCAGACGATCAACAATCTGGACTATATTCCGCCCGCCTTTTCCCCGTTTGATCTGCGGAGTATCAAGTGCAGCGAATGGCTGGGACTGATCGAAGATCTCTGCTCCTACAGTTCGTATGAAGTTATCCTCCTGGATTTTGGAGAACAGGTGGATAACCTTCCGGAACTTCTGAATCGCTGTGGAAAAATCTATATGCCGGTCAGAGAGGACAGCATGGCTGTGACAAAAATTGCTCAGTATGAAAAGGTCATGGTTGCAAGAGAATATGAAGAAGTTCTTGGGAAAACCATAAAACTGAAGCTGCCGTTTCACAGCAGTTTCGGTAAAAAGGAACATTATGTGGAGCAGCTGATCTGGAGTGAACTTGGAGATTATGTAAGACAGTTAATACGCAAAGAAAGCGGGTGATGCATTGTGGAGGGAATGGAACAGAAACAGGAAAAACTGTATGCCCTTTTAAACGAGAAACTGGATCATACGGAAGAAATATCGGATGAGGAAATCCTTGTGGAAATTGATAAACTGATCTGGGAGGAAGCAAAAGGGCAGTATATGCCGCTGTCAGAGAAAATCACGCTCAGGCAGCAACTGTTTAACGGGATCCGCCGACTTGATATTTTGCAGGAACTTCTGGAAGATGAGAGTGTGACAGAGATCATGGTGAATGGAACAGACGGCATTTTTGTGGAGAGAGAAGGCAGAATACGTTGCTGGGAGCACCGTTTTGTTTCGAAAACAAAACTGGAAGACGTTGTGCAGCAGATTGCAGGAAAATGCAACCGCATTGTCAATGAGGCAATTCCAATCACGGATGCCAGACTGGAAAACGGAGATCGTGTAAATATTGTACTGCCGCCGGTGGCTGTCAATGGACCGATCATTACGATACGGCGTTTTCCGAAAGAGCCGATCACGATGGAGCGTCTGATCGAGCTTGGGAGTGTTTCAAAAGAGGTAGCGGACTTTTTGAAACAACTTGTGTGTGCCGGATACAACATTTTTATCTGCGGCGGAACCGGTTCCGGGAAAACAACGTTCCTCAATGCACTTTCGGATTATATTCCAAAAGACGAGCGGATCATCACGATTGAAGATAACGCAGAATTACAGATACAGGGCGTGGAAAATCTAGTTCGTCTCGAAGCAAGAAAAGAAAATACCGAAGGAAAACATGCAGTTACGATCCGGGATCTGATCAAGAGCAGTCTGCGAATGAGACCAAGCAGGATTATTGTCGGAGAGGTGCGGGGCGATGAAGTCGTTGATATGCTTCAGGCGATGAATACGGGTATGGACGGATCACTCAGTACCGGTCACGGGAACAGTCCGTCGGATATGTTGGTCCGGCTGGAGACAATGGTTCTGATGGGGCTTGAGATGCCATTGTCCGCGGTACGCAGACAGATTGCATCCGGAATCGATATACTGATCCATCTGGGGAGACTGCGGGATAAGAGCAGGCGTGTCCTGGAGATTCGTGAGGTCACCGGTTATGATTATGAATCCGGAGAAATAGTAACTTCAGTGCTGTATGAATTTCTGGAAGATGGAAAGCAAAAAGAAGGGCGTGTCGTGGGAAAATTACATAAAAAAGAGGAGCTGTTCCATGTGCAGAAACTGATACGTGCAGGAATTGTGTGCCAGGTTCACGGTCGTTTGACCTGAACGTAAATAAGCAGTGAAAGCAGATTTAAAAGGGGTTTGTATGGATTATAAAGTTTATCAGATAACAAAAAAGGAAATGTTCAGGTATGCGGCGGTGTATATTCTGGCAGATGTTCTGATCAGTCTTTTATTTTACCGTTCTGTGCTTGCAGCCGTGGTTTTTCTGCCGGGCATCTGTTTCTTTTTCAGAGAAGTCAGAAGAGAACTGGCAAAGAAAAGAAGAAAACAGCTGGAGCGGGGATTTCTGGTCGGGATGCGGTGTGTTTCTACCGCCCTGACGGCGGGATATTCGGTTGAAAATGCATTTACGCAGGCATATGAAGAACTTCAGAAATTGTACAGTGAAAAAGAACCGGTTTTACAGGAATTTCGCAGGATTCGTGTGGGAATTTTGCTGAACCGGACGATGGAGGAGCTGCTTTCTGATCTGGCACAACGCAGCGGAGTGGAAGATATTGAGATTTTTTCTGAGGTATTTGAGACAGCGAGAAGAACCGGAGGCGATCTGATCGCCATCATACGCAGCACGACTGCCTCTGTATCGCAGAAGGAAGAAACCAGACAGGAAATTGAGATCTGTCTTTCAGCAAAGAAAATGGAGCAGAACATTATGAGTCTGATTCCATGTCTGCTGATTGCCTATGTGGGACTGGCTTCACCGGGATTTTTAGATGTGATGTATCAGAATCCGGCGGGGATTGCAGTGATGAGTATCTGCCTTGGTGTTTATGTGTTTGCTTTTTTGATGGGAAGGAAGATTGTAGCGATTGAGATATGAAGAAAAGATGATGCAGCCGTTTTATAAAATCGGAAAATGGATCGCATCAAAAATGGTAAAGAAAGAAGATGTAAAATATCAGAAACTGGAACAGACACTGCAGTTTGTCGAAAATTCGGCAAAGGAAAAAGACGCTTTTGAATTTACCGCAAGAAGAATTGCAAAAGTAATGATGATTCTATTCTGGGGCACAGGACTTTGTTTTCTGGCAGCCGTTTTTACGGGAGAAGCAAAAGAAATTACGTTTCTTGCAAGACCTTCTTATGGGCAGGGAAGCATGGAAACGGATCTGGAAGTACAGGTAGAAGGGGAAGGAGAAGCACAGAAAATCCCGATTTTGCTGCAGGAAAGACAGTACAGTGACCAGCAGATCGATGAGTTTTTTCAGCAGGCGATCGAAGATCTGGAAAGCGTGATTCTCGGGGAAAATATATCGATGCAGGAAGTAAGAAGTTCCCTGGAATTTCCTTCTTCTGTTTTAGATGGCAAAGTGAAAGCAGACTGGTTTACAGATGATCTGGGTCTTATTGATGAAAAAGGAAACCTGGTCGGGGAGCCGGCAGAGGGTGGTACGCAGGTACAGATTACAGTAAATTTTTCCTGTCAGGACAGAGAGATGGACTACCGTTTTTCTGTATGTGTTTTTCCGCCGGTGCGTTCGGAGGAAGAGAAACAGCAAAAACAGATTCGGGAACTTTTACAGAGTGAAGAACAGAAAAGGGTGCAGGAAGAACAGCTGAGGCTTCCGGGTGAAATAGAGGGCAAAAAGCTGGAATGGAAAAAAGAAAAAGAATCGCCCGTGCAGATGATTGCGGTTCTGGTGGTTATCACAGCATTGTGTATCTGGATGCTGGAAGAAGAAAGATTACAGGCAGCAGTCAAGAAAAAGCAAACGGCTCTTACCATGGAATATGCTTCCTTTCTCTATAAATTAATGGCATTGCTGCGGGCAGGGCTTACGATCCGGGGAGCTTTTGAAAGGCTGGCACAGAGCAGACAGGTCCGTGAGCACTATATAGACGAAGAAATACGGCGTTGCTGCAACGAAATGAAAAGTGGGGTTCCGGAAGCACAGGCATATGAAAATTTTGGCAGAAGATGTCAGCTTCCGGAGTACATCAAAATGGGAACGATACTGGCACAGAATCTGAGAAAAGGTTCTGATGGACTGGCGGATCTTCTGGAGGCAGAAGCTTTGCGGGGAATGGAAGAGCGGCATCAGCTTGCACGAAAACTTGGAGAACAGGCGGGAACGAAACTCTTATTTCCAATGATGCTGATGTTTGGTGTGGTGTTGATTATTCTGATGGCACCGGCACTGATGTCATTTTCATTTTAGAATTACTGTGCATCTTCTGGGAAAGGAGGTGAAAATATATGACACATGTGCAGGCATTTCTGAAAGATGAGCAGGGAATTACAACGGTAGAGATTATCCTGATTCTCGTTGTACTGATCAGTCTGGTCATCATCTTCAAAAAACAGCTTACCAATCTGGTAAACAAAATCTTCAGCAAAATCACAAGTCAGAGCAACAGTATCTGATCCATTCAGTATCTGAAAAATCCAACATGAAAACATTTAGAGAACATTTAAAAACGCAAGAATGCACAGAAATTTCGCCAGATGAATATCAGCAAAACAATTACTCACCACTTGCAGAAGTGGGAGTCTTCTCGACTGAGATAAAAATCATGTGTCTGGTCTCATGTGCAGCATAAACTCGGGAGGGGAGTAAATGTATAGAAATAAAGGGACAATTACGGTGTTCCTCAGTTTGATCAGTATGCTGTTTTTGTCCCTTTTCTGTACGATGGCAGAATCGGTAAGGGTGCAGGCAGCGAGATTTCAGGCAGCGGCAGCTTTTGATATGGGATTGTTTTCCATTTTTGGAGAATATGACAGAGTACTTCTGGAAGAGTATGATCTGTGGTTCTTGGATGGGAGCAGTGAAGAGCAAAAAATCAGAGAAGTGCTGGAGACAAAGCTGGAAAAATATATTCAGCCAAATATCAATCCCAGATATAATCTGGCAGCAGGAAGAAGCTGGGATGTATTTCCCACAGAGCTTGATAGATGTACGGTGGATAAGTATGCTCTTGCGACGGATCACGGTGGACAAGTGTTTTACAGTCAGGCTGTGGAAAATCAGAAAGAACTGTTTGTCGGGGAAGCGGCATCCGCTTTAAAGAAAAATATAAAACAAATGGAAGAGGGGCATCAAAAAGGAGAAGAATATCAAAATGAAGAACAGAAAGCAGATGAGGAGTATCAAAGGGCACAGGCTGCTCAGATGGAAGAAAAAAAACGACAGGAATCCGAAAAAGAAAATGCCGAAAAGCAGGAAGAGTCGGATACGGATATAAAGGAAACAGAGGCTGTTCAGGCAAAAGTGGAGAATCCGCTTGATCAGATAAAGAAAATCAAAAGTATGGGGATTTTAGGTCTTGTCCTGAAAGATGGTACAGTGGTTTCTGATAAGACAATAGAAAGAAAAAATCTGCCGTCTGAGCGTAACCTGCAAAAAGGTTCACTTCTTGTCAATGAAATTTCTGCGGATCCAGTTTCAGAAGCCATTTTTTTGAATTATCTTCAGAAACATTTCCAGTGTGCAGTTGATGAAGGAGGAAAGCATCAAAAGGGAAGCAAAGAACACAGTCTTTCTTATGAACTGGAATATATCATCGGCGGACAGAAAAGTGACAGAGAAAATTTAAAGAAAACGGTCAATCGCATTCTGCTGATCCGTGAAGGTATGAACTATGCTACGCTGGCAAAAAGTGCCAAGATGCGAGGGGAAGCGATGGCACTGGCAGCTGCGATCACAGGGGCAGCAGCACTGCCGGAATTTGCAGGAGCATTGCAGAAACTGCTGATGCTTGCCTGGGCATATGGGGAAAGTCTGCTTGATGTGAGAACGTTGCTTGCAAAAGGAAAGGTTCCGATGCTTAAAGCAGAAACAGAGTGGAAACTTCCTTTAGAAAAGCTTGGGATGCTGGCGGAGGTTTTGAAAGAATGTGATGCCGGCGGCGGAAGCGGGCAGTCTTATGAAGATTATCTTTCTGGTTTATTGATACTTGGAAAAAAGCAACAGCGTAATTTGAGAGTGCTTGATCTGATCGAGTGTAACCGGAGAATGGAAAAGGGCGGAGAAACCTTTCGGGTGGATGCACTTGTGGCACAGGCAGAGGCAAGTGCAGACTTTGAACTGGCTCCTGTTTTTCTGAGGGTTCCGGCAGTCTGGATGCATGTCAGAAATCAGGGGACTGCTTATACAATAAAAGGACAATATGGCTATGGGCAGCCGTAGAAAAGAAGGTATTTAAGGATGTTCTTTCGGAGAATTTCCCGTATGAAACGCAGAGAGAAAGAACATAAAAATTTGAAAATGAAAGGAGGCGTGCTCTCTGTCTGGTTCAAAATTAAAAATATTAAATCATTTAACAGACATCCCCCTGGCTGTTATCAAAAAATCCGGGAGAACATCCTTAAGTGCCAGTCTTACAGTGGAAACTGCACTTGTGCTTCCGATTTTTCTGTATCTGATGCTTGGTGTACTCTTTTTTGTTCAGTTTATGGAAACAGCCGGAGCTACGGAACAGAAAATCCATGACCGGGCAAAACAGATGGCAGTCTATGCTTATGATTCACGGAAGATAACAGATCAGGACTTTCATCTTGGATATTCTACTTTTTCAGGAAAAGAAGATGAAATTGATCTGGTGGCGGCGTATCGAATCAGCAGTCAGATGCCGGTATTTTCTTTTGGAAAACCACAGATTATCCAGAGAGGATTTGTAAGGGCATGGACCGGAAGGGATTTTCGCAAAGAACTGCAGAAAGAAGGAAATGAAGAAAGCAAAGAGAAGGTTTTTGTGACCGCACATGGTACCGTTTACCATAAAAGTCTGAAGTGTACTCACCTGCGGCTGTCTGTGGAGCAGACAACGGTTACACAGGCAGAAGCCAGAAGAAATCGATATGGAGCGAAATATTATGCCTGTTCATGCTGTAAATCCGGAGTTGGTGCAGCAGTTTATATTACAGATACCGGCAATCGTTATCATGCCAGACTGTCCTGCAGCGGATTAAAGAGAACGATCCGGGAGATACCGCTGTCAGAGGCAGGGAAACGTAAAGCCTGTTCAAAATGTGGAGGGTGATCATAAAAATGAAGAATCAGATTGTTTATATTCTGCCGGGAATATTTCTGCTGATAAACGCCTGGTATGATATAAGAAAACGAAAAATATTATTGCACAGTATATGGATATTTACAGTTTTGTGGATTCTTTTTCTGATGTTTGTGGATAAAGAGAAAATCTGGCAGGCATTTGGTGGAATACTTCCGGGAATGTTTCTGCTTGCCAGTGCTTATGCGACAAGGCAGGCCATTGGCTATGGAGATGGACTGGCAGTTTGTGTGTGCGGTCTGTATCTTGGAATGGGACAGACCTTTGCGATGTTGTTTTATGCATTGCTGTTCTGTTCCGTGGTTTCAGCTGTTATGCTGGTGTGTAAAAAGAGGACTTACAAGACAGGCGTGCCATTTGTGCCGTATCTGATAGCGGGATATTTATGCACGTTTTTGTAATGACTGGGACGGAGATGAAAATTATGCAAAAAATCAAAAGAGATTTGAATGGAAGTTTTACGGTGGAGGCTGCACTGCTTATGACAGTGCTGATTCCGTTGCTTACCGCCCTTATTTATCTTGGATTTTATCAGCATGATAAGGTCTGGATCGCAAATAAGACGAGAACAGAGGCGATGGAAGCAGCCCTGGACACAGACAGAAAAAACCAGACGGACTGGAGCGGAGTACTTGCCTGCGGCAACGTTTCCGGTGGTGTAAAACGTGGAAAAAATAAAGTGACAGCGACAGGAAAGGCAACGTTCAGAATTCCGGGATTTGTGGCACGCTTCTTTATGGGCGGGCAAATGGAAATAAACAGTAAAGCGGAAGTATCCGTTAAAAATGCAAAAAAACAGATTCAAAAATATCGAAATTTGCAGCGGGCAGGGGAGGGATAACTTTATGGATGTTTCTTATCGCAGAGATAAAGATCATAATTATATGATACTGGATGCTCCGGGGGAACTGACCGGCGAGGAATATCAGGTACGGATGCTGGTTGGAAATCATATTCCTCATTTATTAAAATGCAATCGCCGGATGATGGACGGAAAAGCGGTCTTTTTTTATGAGGTTACCGGAATGCAGCCGATGTTCCGTGTGTTTGAAAAAAGGCAGATCAATCAGGAAGAAATGGTTGAACTTTTGCAGGATATCAAAGAGGCACTGGAAAACACCCAGAGATATCTTTTAGATGGAAATCAACTGCTCTTTGAACCGGAATTTCTCTTTTTTCATACGCAGACACGGGAATGGAATCTGTGCTATCTTCCGACGTATGATGGAAATATGACAGAGAGTTTTCGAAAGCTCTCAGAATACCTGTTAAAAAGACTGGATCACAGTGACGAACAGGCAGTGATGCTTGGATACGAAGTATACAGCAAAGCATCCGAAGAAAATTATCGGATATCGGAAGTGCTGCAGATGATTTATCAGGTTGGACGGAAAAATTGTGCTCAGGAGGAAGGATTGCCGGAAGACCCGGAACAGTCAGAGAAAGTGAAAATTTCAAAAGAGTCGGAAGTTTCTGAACAGGAAAACTTTGAAGATCTTTGTTCCGAGGATTCGTTTTTCGAGCAGGAAGAATCAGAATACACGATTCCGGAAAATATTGAGAACATCAAGACTGCGAAGCAGAGAGAAAAAGGCATTTCTAAAAATGAGAATGATATGCAGAGAAGGACGGATAAATATAGAGGTCAGGCGGAACAAAAAAAACAAATTCAGAATAAAAAAACAACCGGCTTAAAAAAATCAATGAAACAGAAAAAAACAGCCGGGCGTAAAAAAGCAGCCAAATATAAAAAATATGCAGGTTATGTAGTAATTTTTATTCTATTGGCAGCAGTGGCAGCCGTACTGGTGGAATTTGAGGTATTAAGTACCGTTCAGGCCGGAGGGATGCTGTTTCTGGCGGCTGGCATTTTTATTTATGCGGCAGGGATTCAAAAGGAAAATTTCCAAAAAGGTGAACGGAAGAAATCACAGGTATCGGATGATTTTGATGAGGAGATGGGAACCTGTATTTTGCAGCAGGGAAAAAATATTAAGATAGCAGTTCTGGTCAGTCTGAATCCGGAGGAGTATGTTAATATTCTGCTGTATCGTGAAGAAACCCGGATAGGAAAAGAAGGACGGCAGGCGGATGTCTGTATCGATAGGGATGTGATCAGCCGTGTTCATGCAAAAATTCTGAGAAGAGAGGAAGAATATTTTCTGATGGATCTGGATTCGACAAATGGAACGTACATAAACGGAAAAAGACTTGGCGGGGATGGCATGGAAAAACTACAGCAGGGTGACCGCATTTCTTTTGCGGATCTGGAATACATTTTTCAATTACAATAAAGATAGCACATGATATGTCAGAAATGACGGAGGAGAATTGTAAAACTAAAAAAAACATAAAAAATACACCTTTGTCTGTTACAGAAAGACTTCCTGTAGTATACTGAAATCTTAGAATGTTGGGGAAAACTTAAGGCATAAAATCACGCTTGTGCAAAAATATCGCAGTCATTCTTAAGGGTGGTTTCAGGCGTTAAACCTGGCATCATATTATACAGAAGGAGGTGAAAAAGTAGCGAATGGATGAAATCAGGGATTTTTTGAGATCTCGTTCGGTTGCAAATCTTACGATTGTCATCATTAATGTTGCAGTATTTCTGATCCTGTCCTGTTTTGGTGATACAGAAAATGCAGATTTTATGGCGGCACATGGAGCAAGTTACACTCCTTATATCGTGCAGAATGGAAAATATTATCTTCTGATCACCAGCATGTTTTTACATTTTGGATTGAGCCATCTGTTTAACAATATGGTAGTGCTGATCTTCATGGGAGATATACTGGAAAAGAAACTTGGAAAAATAAGATATCTTCTGATTTATTTTGGAGGAGGTATTGCAGGAAACTGCCTGTCCGTTTATATGGACATAAAAAGAGCGGAATTTCCGGTTTCAGCGGGTGCATCCGGTGCAATTTTTGCTGTGATGGGTGCAATCCTGTGGCTGGTAATAAAAAACAAAGGAAAGCTGGATGATATTTCCGGCCGAAAATTTGTGCTTATGATCGTGCTTTCTGTTTTCCAGGGCTATACAAGCATGGGAGTTGACAACAGTGCACATATCGGTGGTCTGATCATGGGCTTTCTGTTATGTATGATTCTCAGCATAGGGGTAAAACAATCCGAAGATGACTACCTGACATATGATTAAGCAGTGTGCCTGATTTATTCGGATTATCAGGAGTGTTTTTACTGTCGGAAGTCTCTTCCGGAAAAAGAAAAGCAATACTGCCGTGGTGTGCCTCGATAATACCTCTGGCGATCGGAAGTCCAAGACCGGTACCGTTTGGTTTTGTAGTGACAAACGGTTTAAAAAATTCAGTCTGCTGTTCTTTGGAGATGGAAGCTCCGTCATTTATGATATCGATCTGAAGGCAGTCCTGTTTTTCAACAACAGAAAAAGATACAGACTGTGCGGCAGATTCAAAGGAGTTGCGGAGAAGATTGGTAAGAGCCTGATTTAATTTCAGGGGATCAACCGAAAGTGTCGGCAAATTTTCCGGAACAGAAATCTGATAGGAAATCGGGGAATCCGGAAAAAGCAGATATACAGACTCGGATAATTTTAAGAGGAACGGAGACATTTCCGTAACACTGAACTGACAGCAAAAGGTGTTGTTGTAGCAGGAAAGATCATCGAGAAGTCTGCGAAGAAAAAGCATTTCTTCGGTGATATCACTCCAGAGTTCGTTCTGCTTTAATTCTGGATGATCTTTTTCAAGTAACTGGAGATAGCTGTTGATCAGAGTGACCGGATTGCGTACTTCATGTGATACTTTTGAAAGAGCAAAGCGGTAGTCTTCAAGTTGTTTTTCGAGAGAAGGTTTATCAGCAGCCATAGTGTATTCCTCCGATTTCTGATTTTTTATTGATTTCAGGATTTTGACCCTAGTATATTAAAAAGTGTATCATTTGGGCAACAAAAAAGCAAACAGAAATAAACGACATAATTCGACAATAATTGCATAAAAACGAATAAAAGTAAAGTTTTTGGCAGGAATAAACAAAAAAGTGCAAAAAATTAGGAAAACATATTGAAATTAAAAACGAAAAGCATTAATATATAGTATAACAGATAAAGTGGATAAATTTGGGTAGCACTTTATTGGAACAACAAAAAGGAAGGGGAAATGACTTATGAGAGATGATAACTGTATTTTTTGTAAAATTGCAAATGGTGAAATTCCATCAGCTACGTTGTATGAAGATGAAGATTTTCGTGTGATTTTGGATTTGGGACCGGCGACGAAAGGACACGCTTTGATTCTGCCGAAGAATCATTTCGCCAATCTTTTTGAAATACCGGAAGATATGGATGCCAAGGCATTTATTCTTGCCAAAAAGATTGCAAAAAAAATGAAAGATGTTTTTGGATGTGACGGCGTAAACATTGTGCAGAATAACGGTGTTGCGGCAGGTCAGACGGTATTCCATTTTCATATTCATCTGATCCCGAGATATGAAGGAGATCATGCAGGCGTAACTTGGAAACCAGGAACTCTCACAGATGAGGAAAGAGAAGAGATTCTGCAGAAATGGAAGTAACAGGGGATGTCAAAATATCGGCAGGGAGAAGAGCAGGATGAAGGAAAAGAAATTCACAGAAGTCTTTAATAAATATAACAGGCTTGTGCGAAAAATGGTGATCAGCAGATCTGGTAACGATATGCTGGCAGAGGAGATTTGTCAACAGGTATTCTTACAATATTTTGAGCAGATGAACAACATCTCAGAAGAGTTGATTCAGCCATGGCTTTTGCTGACAACAAGAAATATGGTCTATGATTATCTGAGAAAGATGCAAGTCCGCAAAGATACACACAGCATCAATGGAATCGAAGATTTCATGGTGATCCATGAGGATAATACAGAGCGTGTCATAACCAGATTATCTCACAATATGCTGACGGAACGTATTCTTGAAGAGTTATATGACAAGAAAAAAGAATGGTATTATGTGATCATGGACATCTGTATTTTGCAGATGAGTTATGAAGAAGCAGCGAAGCACCTAAACATTGAAGTACAGGTGCTTCGTGCAAGACTCTACAGAGCCAGAAGATATATTCGAAAGAAATATGGAGAAGAATATCAGGAACTTTAATTTTTTCCGGAAGTAACTTCTTCAATCAGAGAGGTGATTTTTGAAATAGCATCGCTCTGACCGCTTTTTTCCATAGCAGCTACATAGTCAGCACGTTTTTCGTATAGTTTATCTATGATTGGCAGTATAATAGTTGGTGCCAGATTTTCTTCGGTAAGAACTTCACTGAATCCCTGATTTTCAAAGGATTCTGCGTTGAGGATCTGGTCGCCGCGGCTGGCATTTGCGGAAAGCGGAATCAGCAGATTTGGTTTTCTGAGTGCCAGCAACTCACAAATAGCGTTTGCACCTGCTCTGGAGATGCAGACATCGGCAAGGGCAAACAGATCAGCAAGTTCTTTTTTGACGTATTCGAACTGAATATAACCTTCCATATCTGTTTTTGTCGAATCTAATTTTCCTTTACCGCAAAGATGGATGACCTGATATTTTTTCAAAAGTTCAGGCAGAATACCGCGGACGGCATCATTGACGGCAACAGATCCCTGGCTTCCGCCGATAACGAGGATAACCGGTTTGTTTGCGGCAAATCCGCAGAGATTCAGTGCGGCAAGTTTATTGCCATGCAGAAGCTCTTCACGAATCGGTGAGCCGGTCAGGACTGCTTTTCCTTCCGGAATGTAACCCATGGTTTCAGGGAAGTTGCAGCATACTTTTGTTGCAGCAGAAAGAGAAATCTTGTTTGCAAGTCCCGGTGTCATATCGGATTCATGGATAATAACCGGGATATGGAGATGTTTGGCTGCAAGAACAACAGGAACAGCTACAAAACCGCCCTTGGAAAAAACAACATCCGGTTTCAGCTTTTTCAGGATTTTACGTGCCTCACCATAGCCTTTTAATACACGGAACGGATCAGAGAAGTTTTTTGGATCAAAATAGCGTCTCAGCTTTCCGGAAGCAATTCCATAGTAAGGTACGTTTACATCTTCAATCAGCTTTTTTTCGATTCCTTCATAGGAGCCGATATAGTGAATATCATAACCAAGTTCCCGCAGTTTTGGGAGCAGAGCAATGTTAGGTGTTACATGACCGGCGGTACCACCGCCAGTTAAGACGATACGTTTCATGTTTATCCTCCCTGTTTTGGTATTTTGCCTTTAAAGCAGACAGAAGGGTCTGTTTTAAAGGGAACATACTAAGTTTAAATATTATGATGTGGTTGTCAAAAAATACTGTAAAACCACACTTGTGCAGGCACTTTGTGGTTTTAGGATTTTGACTCTGGTATCATCTTATACTGTTATTAAAAAAAGTCAAGAAGGGACTAGAGGATTTATGAAAAAGAATGAGGGGAAAATCAGGAATATTCATTCACGCCAGAACCGGGAGAACCTGAAGAAAGCTGAATTTGATTCAAAACTTTATTCAACGATGCGAAGCAATTTTGCAAAAGAGGGAAAGAAAATTGCAGGCGAGCTTGAAAATGATGAAAAACTGGATTATGTAGGTGATGCTCCGGATCTGTTAAATAAAATTGTCGGACAGCTCAGAGAAGAAGGCAAATGGGATGATAACGCCTATAGACAGGAATGTAAAAAAGAGCTTTACGATCTGTTGCCGCAGGAAGATCAGATTGCACTGAGAAGAGGACGGAAACTGGCAAAGATCGAAGAAAAATGGAAGAAGAACAGAAAAAAAATTATGCAGCGGGCAGCAATCATTGTGCTGGTCGGAGGAGTTTTTGTGGCTGGATTAGGAGCGGATGCGAGTAGAGAGCAGATTATGAATATCTTTGGGAAAGTAGGAAGCGAAGGGCAGAAGGTATTTCTTGAGAAAACAGATGAAGAGATTTTCGATGCAAACGAAGAAAGAGATCGAAAGCAGATAAATGAAGAACTGGGAATTAATGTACCAAAGCTTATATATAAGCCTGAAGGAATGACTTATGAAAGTTACGTAATTGATGATAAAATTCAAAAAGCAAAGATGCAGTATTTAACGAAAGATCAAAAATATTATTATATTTATATGAATAAAAAGGCCGTTGATACACGAGAAGTAATGGAAATTGATGGAAAGGTTATTGCTCAGCATTTGCTCAATGTGGAGTATTTAGAAAAAGGTGTGAAAGTAGAGCAGATGGAAGAAGAAAATGGTCGGAGTCTGTATAAGGCAGATTTTTATTATGATGATGTATATTATTTACTGATTGGAGGAATGGAAAAAGAAGAATTTGATGAAATAATTAAAAAAATGATATTTTAGGCGTCACTTTTTTCTTTCTGAAACGTTTATTATAGTGTAATGTAAAAACAGAGATGAAGGAGGAGAAAAACATGAAGATGAAGAAAGCTCTCAAAGCAATGTTGGTAGCGACTGCCTGTGCTTGTATGCTGACTGTGCCGCTTAATATTCATGCGGCAGAACCGACGGATGGTCTGGTGGTTGATGGTTCTTTACTTACTCATAATGACAGTGCGGAGACAACGGAACTGTTTGAATGGAAATTTGATAATCCAGAGTCAGAGGTAGCACCACTTGGCACTTACTATGCGACAGGGCATGCTGGGATTTCAAAACAGAGTTCTAAATCTGTTTATGTAACTGCAACAACGGATTGTTATGAAAAATGTGATATAGTTACAGTAGATGTGAATTTACAGAGATTAGAAGGTAATACTTGGGCATATGTAACGACCAGGAGTAAAACGGGTAAAAATGTGGGAAGTGTTACGGTAAGTGATACAATTAAGGTGAAGTCGGGTTATTATTACAGGGTGGTTTCCGTTCACAGTGCTACCAAAAATGGGAAACGTGAAGTTGGTTCGGCATCAGGCCACAGCCTGTACATTGGCTAGCCTGCTTTGAAGCATGAGCTGTACTGAGATTCATTGTAAAACGTATAAATTCACATCGTATGTAAATGACAATGACATAAATCTTAATATTCCTATCGCGATTGTGAATGTCTCCATCTACAGTGAATCAACGTACAGGCTGACGTGTGAATGGCGTGAATTTTATTTTTCATTGCGAAGAGAGTAAATGTATTTATGATGTGTGAGTGTAACGATTCGGTGCAGGTCGAAGCATCATCCTACTGCTGAAACTGTGAAAAGCACGGAATGGTTATGTGTGAGTTTAAGCAAAAATATATTAGAGCGTGAAAAATTGTTCAGGTATGAACAAAACTCTGAAAAAACAAGCCGCCCCGGGATGCGTGAATGTCCATTACATTACCTTTCATGGCAGAACGGTTTTCGCCAAAGATATGGCGAGTGATTTAAAACAGAAACTACAAAAAACAAAAACGAAAGAATTACAAATATGCAAAAACAAAAACTGTGCATACCATGCGTGGGGCTTCCCTCCTTTGCAGTTGTGCCGGGCTTGTTCTGCAAAGGAAGTATGGTTGCATCATGCTTTTGATTGCAAGGCAAGGGGAGAGAGCGTATGCAAACGAAATATTTTAAAAATATGTTCCAGAATATTTCACAGGGAGTTATGTATTCCACAGGAGTTGCAGATTCAGAGACAAAGAACAGCTGGGTAGCCTGTTATATCTGTGCAGGAGAAAAGGAGGAGTCTCTGGAGTTTAAGGCAGAGAAAGCTTTTGCCGGATGTAAGGATGAGGTAAGGCTTGTGGCTGCGGGAGATGGAAGCGAGGCAACCATTCATCAGCTTATGGAATTTGTGAAAAAGAATCGTGTGGAGCAGGTGATTCTTCCTGGAAACCATGAAAAGGTGGCAAAAGAACTGCAAAGTGCCGGTGTAAAACGTGTGGTGGAGATGAAGCCGGGCAGCTCTTTATATGATGAAAAAGACTTCTGGCAGTTTAAGATACATTGTTATGGAACAGATGAGGGTTGTTTCCTTGTAATGTTTGCCGGAGATAAAGGAATAGACTGGAAAACAATGGACTGTCTGATGAGTGTCAGAATTTTTGATAAAGCTAAATGCGGCAATCCTCAAATTGATATGGAAAATCTTGTGTGTTGTGCCAGATGTGGGCTGTATAATGATTTTGATGTGTGCAAAGGCCATAACCAGAACACAGGAAAAGGATATACAGCAGGTGCGATGCTTCTTGGTAATATATCACTTAAAAAGTATTCAGAAGCAATAAAAAGGGATTTCTCAGAGGTGAGAGATCAGATTCGTTACATTTCCATAACAGGAAATATGAAACAGGCAGATGGGGAAATGAGTACGTGGATTGGGGAATCACGTACGGAATTAAATCACTATTATATTTTACCATCCGGATGTGCAGACACAGGAGATTTTATAACAAAAATCCTTTCCGAGTCGGGACGCAATCGCGTATACCTGACAGGAGAGAAATGTGGTGTTTGCGGATCGGGATTTTTTATTTCCCGAAAGCTGGATTAAAAATTACAGTACTAAAAAATCAGGATATGTGATAAAATAAAAACAGGAAAACAGAACGGAACAGATTATCATTAAAACAGGGAGAAGGTGTTTTTATGAGGATTACATTTTTGGGAGCCACGCATGAAGTGACTGGAAGCTGTACTTATCTGGAAGCCTGCGGAAAACATATTTTGATTGACTGCGGAATGGAGCAGGGACCGGATGAATTTGAAAATCAGGAGATACCGGTTGCGGCAAGTGACATTGACATGGTACTTTTGACGCATGCTCATATCGACCATTCCGGTAAACTTCCGCTTTTGTACCAGAGGGGATTTCGGGGACAGATTTTTGCGACGAGAGCAACTGCGGATCTGTGTGATATTATGCTGCGAGACAGTGCACACATACAGATGTTTGAGGCGGAATGGAAGAACCGAAAAGGACAGCGTGCCGGCAGGGCAGAAGTTGTGCCACTGTATGATATCAACGATGCACAGGGAGCGATCAACTGTCTTGTTGGATGCGATTATGACAAAAAAATCAACCTTGCAGATGGAATCTGCATTCGGTTTGTGGATGCAGGGCATCTGCTTGGCTCTTCTTCCATCGAGATCTGGATCAAAGAGAACGATGTGGAGAAAAAGATTGTATTTTCCGGAGATATCGGCAATCTGAATCAGCCATTGATCCGTGATCCGCAGTATGTCAAAGATGCGGATTATGTTGTGATGGAGTCTACTTACGGTGACCGCAGCCATGGTGAATTTCCGGATTATGTGACGGAGCTGGCAAGGATCATCCAGAAGACGTTTGATCGGGGAGGAAATGTAGTCATACCATCTTTTGCAGTCGGACGTACGCAGGAACTGCTGTATTTCATCCGCAAAATAAAAGAAGATAAGATGATCCACGGCCATGATCATTTTGATGTTTACGTGGACAGTCCGCTGGCGATTGAAGCGACCCGCATTTTTATGAAGCACATGTATGAGGATTTCGATGAAGAGGCAACAAAGCTTGTTCAGGCGGGGATCAATCCGATCGGTTTTGAAGGACTGAAAACAGCGATCACAAGTGACGATTCCAGGATGATCAATTTCGATGAGAGACCAAAAGTTATTATTTCTGCGAGCGGTATGTGTGAGGCAGGCAGAATCCGACATCATCTGAAACATAATCTCTGGAGAAAAGAAAGCACGATTCTTTTTGTCGGTTATCAGGCAAAGGGAACACTGGGGCGTATTATATTAGAAGGGGCAAAATCCGTAAATCTGTTTGGAGAGGAAATAGAGATACAGGCGGAGATCCGAAGGCTTGCCGGTATCAGCGGACACGCTGACAATAACGGTCTGCTTAAATGGATCGGAAGCTTTGAAAAGAAGCCGGAGAAGGTTTTTGTGATTCATGGAGAGGACAGCGTGTGCCAGGTTTTCACAGATCGTCTGAGAAACGAAATGCATCTGGATGCAGGAGCACCTTACAGCGGTACGGTCTTTAATCTTGCGACGGGTGCGTATGAGAAAGAATGTGAACCGGTTCATGTGGTTAAGACCGAGAAGAGTCTGAATAAGGCAATGAAGGCAAATACTCCGTTTGCAAGACTTCTGGCAGCAGGTCAGAGACTGCTTACGGTTATCCGCCATAACGAAGGCGGAGCAAATAAGGATCTGGCGAGATTTACAAGTCAGATCAATTCCCTCTGCGATAAGTGGGACAGATAATGAGATGATGGTTTCGTACAGGTCAACGCATTTGTTACTGAAACCATAAGAACAAGACTTGAATGTATAAAAATCAAAAAGCTCAGGCTGCGCATGATACCGTGTGCCTGGGCTTTTGTAAGGTGTGCCTAGCGGCGCACGTTTCTAACGGGTTAAAGTCCCGAATCCGCCCGGTAGTGGGAAGGATATAGCCGAAGGCAAGGGTGTCCATCGTGAGATGGAATC
>QWCN01003268.1_pt1 | contig 19243 bp, 9 predicted proteins | sample 1972711 | NCBI WGS metagenome assembly QWCN01 (sample SAMN09866707, study PRJNA288562) | Human gut metagenome isolate term1_stool, whole genome shotgun sequencing... | isolation source: gut | host: Homo sapiens | place: USA: California
GCCAGAACCTGATTCTTAAAGAAGATCATGGCCACAGACCCGGCAACAGAGGCACTGGAAGTGCCGGTTGCAGAAGCTGGGCTGGACATAATAGACCCGGCTACCGCATCTACATAGTAGTTGGCGGAACTGAATACATTCAGCGCATTGACAAGGCTCAGTGCATCGGAAGTGGAGACATTGACATCCAAAGTGTAGGAGCCGTCTTCTCCCCGCTTGTCCAGGTTGATAAAGCCGGTCTTTGCGTTGGCCTTTTCCTCGTCGGTAAGCTTGGAGGTATCGGTAATAAAGGTTCCCGCCTGAATGGCACTTTCAAAATCGCTGCGGTCTACACGAAGCTTGTTTGCGGTGATTTCCAGGCTTTCACCCCGAATATCGGTGTAGTTGCCGATTTGCACTGTCACCTGGTCATTGCCATAGACCAGACCGAACGCTGCGCCCACACCGGCCTTGGAGCCTTTGGAAAGGCTCACGCCACCGGCCCGGATGGCAAGCTTGGTCTTATCGGAAGCGGAAATACGGATGTTGCCGCCCTCAATACGGATATTGTTGGACTTGGTGGCAATGTCGTTGCCATTGCCGTCAAGCATAGCCACGATGACTTTGGACTTGGCGTTGTCTACCACGATGGCCAGAGATCCGGCAATGGAGACCTTGCCCGCTCCGCTGACGGCCCCTGCCAGGGCCTGGGCGGCCAGAAGTCCTTTGTACGCCCCATCCATATTCTGGGTCAGGTCAGATTCAAACTGCACATCTCCCAGGGTGGTTCCCGATTTCTCCGTCTTCTTGGCGGTAATATCGCCGGAAACCAGGGTGATGGCTTCGTTGCCGTCTACGCTGATGGCAACGGCGGCGGCAATGGAATTGGCGTTTCTCGCCTGGCTCATAGCCATGCCGGTACCCAGGGTTTTGAAATTGCCATGGTTGGTGCTGAAAATCCGGACATTTGCACCGGAAACATTGCCCGCAACGGTGGTGGTGGCCTTGTGGTTGGTGATATTCAGGCCCACTGCCGCTGCCACCTGGAATTTCTGCGCCCCGGTGGGGTTCACGTTGGGCAGCTTCTGCGCCCCGGTGGAATTGGCCTGACCCACGCCATTGTTGGCGGTGCCGGAGGCTGCGGAGGAATCCGCACCCTGGGCATTCTGTGTCCGCAGGGCATTGCTGGACAGGGAGGCGTTGGCGCAGGTCTGACCGCCGTTGGCATTCTGGTCCAGTGCCGCATTGGCGTTCTGCTGGGTCTGGTTTTGAGGCTTGCTGCCGGTATCGTTGCTAAAGTAGTCTCCTGCCATCAGCTTGTTGGCCGAGGTTTCGGTGCTTTCCACGCCCTTTGCCACCTTATTGAGATAGCGGTCCATGTCCGCACCCATGGCAGTGGCCAGTGCTTCGCTGTTGTCCCGGTTGAATGTGAATGTACCAATATACACATCCCCGTCACTTTGAATCTGGCCCAACATGGCGTTTTCCACCCGGGCGTTCACAATATTGATGGCCGCACTGGCACCTACTGCCGTAGATGTTCCGGCTGCAAAGGCACTGGACTTGGTGGCAGTGGTACCGGTCCGGGAGGCGGAAATTTGGACATTTACATAATCCTCTGTTCCATCCACGCTGACCTGGACATTGTTGTCACCGGCGGTTGTGATTCTGGTGTTCTTGCCGATGTAGCTGCGAATCACATCATTCGTAATGTTCAGTGCCACGGCAGCATCCAGAGCCACGTCCTTAGAGGTGTGCTGCTGTTTGCCCTGGGAGGCGGTTGCCAAGGGGTCCGTTCCCGCCACACCGGCGGTCTGGGTATCCCGGATGGCATCTGCCCGCACATCCAAAGAACCGGCCCGAACAACTCGGTTGTCACCAATCCCGGCCACCACTTCCACAGTGGTGCTGGTCATGGCGAAGCCTGCACCCACGCCCACGGACTTTCCGGCGGCGTTAGTCACCGGCGGGGTCTGAGCAGAGTCAGAGGGGCTTGCCGCCCGGAATGTGACCTGAATGTCGGTGTCTCCGTCAGGCATATAGAACAGGTAAGCCGTACCGCCCTCAGCATCTACAATGGACAGATCTTTCACGGTAATAGGCGTTTCTTTCGTACCCGTCACAAATTTCAGGGTATCCAGAACGAAGCCGTTCTCTGCCTTGACGATGACCGCCAGACGATCCCTTGCCGCCCCATAGAGCGTTGCCTTGTTTGTAATACTGCTGAGAGAGCCGTCCATTTCCACCAGCTTGACCTTGCCCTGGAGGGTGGTACCATTCTTAATAGAATAGGTGTTGGTGTACTTCCCATCGGCTTTCTGGGTGGTAAAGTCATCCGCATTGTTGGTGCCATTGACCGTGACCTTAAGGCTACCCATAAAGTCGGCCCGCAGTTCCACAGGAGACTCGGCACTGACATCCAGCTTTTTCGTAACACCCGCCAGGTCTTTGTCCAGAATCACATTGACGCAATAGGTGGTTTCTCCATTCTGGGTGGTTGTCACATATTGGAGGATCAGTCCATAGCAGCCGTACTGGTTGTCAAAGTAAATGTCGTCTTTCTGATATTGGAGGGCCAGAGTCTGCGCTGCCCCGCTGGCATCCCGATAGGTCAGGCTCAGACCGTCCTGGGTCTGGTAGCCCGTGTTCGGAGTGATGGTGACCAGGTAGCTTTCCACCTTGGTCGTTATGCCGTTTTCCGTGGTCTCCTTGGTCGCATCCGGGATGGCATCGAATTCCACCTTGCCGTTTTCCCCGGCGTAGGCTTTGAATACACCCTGGCTGGCGGTGGGAGTCTCCCCGGTGCCGGAACCGGCGGCGGCATTGGGGTCATTGGAACCGGCACCCATATTGGCATCGGCCTCGCCCTTGCTGTTTTCCGCCGCTGTGGCAACGGTCTTTTCATACTGGTTGCCCAAAGCACGGATGAGGGCATCCTGTGTCACCGCAAGAACCTTGGGGTTGTTTTCCTCGCTGGCTGCCACAATGGCCGCTGTCTCTCCCTTGAGGATGGCCAGGGCCACGCTTCCGGCCACGGAAACTTTCTGGGCACTGGCACCGGAGATGGCCTCGGTGGTGAAGCTGTGTCCAGGCTCCCGGGACGTTGCCTGAAGCTTTACATCCAGCAATTCGGTAAAGGTATCCAGTGCCGCATTGGTCAGTGCCTTTCCTGCGGCACTGAGGGCAGACTCCACCTTTTCCTTGACCACCGTGCCGTTCAGGCCCTTGACAAAGGCCATGAGCTTTTCTGCATCGCACAAGCCACGGGTCAGCTCCTGGCTCAGGTTTCCGGCCAGATGGCCCAGGTTCTCTGTCACAACGGTGTGAAGATTGGTGGCTCGAAGCCCCGCAATATCCTGGGGCAGTACCGGGCCGTCAATACCGGGAACGGTCTGCAAGCCACGGTTGATGATTTCCGCCAATTTCTGCACCACCAGGTCTGCGGCACCCAAGAGAATGCCGTTTTCCCCCACCAGTGCCGTTTTGATGGCCTGGGAGAATCGCTGGGTGGTCAGGCCGCTGGTGTCTTTGTTTTTAAGAACTTCTTCCAGCAGCGGCTTGGTCACGTCCACAATGCGGCTTTCCAGAATGCCCGCAATGGACTTCCAACCCTCGGTCTTTAAGTAGTTCACCAGTTCGCCCCGGATGTTCTGCCAGGTCTGGGCGGCGGTATCGGCCTGTACATCCCCGCCCATCAGGTCGTTGACCAGCTTTTTGAGGGAATCGGGAATGGCCATAAACTGGGCCATAAGACCGGTAATGTTTTCTTTCAGCGTATCATAGGGGTTGTTCTGGGCCAGCTGTTCCAGGCCGGTACCCTCCAGAAGGGCTTTCAGGGTGGCATCCACGATCTGGCCGGTAACGGTGCCGATTTGCTCCGGGGTCAGCAGGTCCGAAAGGCCCAGAGCCTTTACAACTTCTTCAACCTGTTCCGTAACGGTCTTGCGAACCAGTTCTTCCAGCCAGCCGACCTGGTTTTTATCCACAGTCTCCTGGGAAGACTTTTTCTCCTCCTCCGGGATACCGGCATAGACTTTCAGGTGGGAAGCCTTGATTTCCGAGTTCCCCAGGAGGGCTTTGTTGGTATACTCTACGATATTCAGCGCAACCGCCACGCCTACGCCAATGCGGCCCTGAGAAGCGGAACCGTTGGCCCGGAGTTTGCCGGTGTTCTGTGCCAGACTCTCCACCGTCAAATGGCCGGATTCCCCGTCCTGGGCGATGGCTTCAACGGTCAGGTCATCGGTGATCTCCGCAGAAGCATGAATGCTCTGAACGTTCAGGACGAACGCTGCTGCCACCTGGATGCTGCCCTCTGTGGTTGCCGCACCGGTGCGGCGGGAGGCGGCGGCTCCTAAGGAGGCGGGAGCGGTATTAGAAGTGCCTACAGAGCCGGAAAGCCGCTGGGCACCGGAAAGTGCATTGGCCGCTTGTCGGTCTGACTCCCCGTCACTGTCGCCCGCTTCTTCCTCAGAAGAAGCTTCCGGTGCCGGAGACTGGGCATTATCCGAGGAAGCTGCACCGTTGGCACCGGCATTAGACTCAGCACTCAGATGGTTTCTTGCAAAGGTGGTAACAGAAACATTTCTGCCACTGGCGGACCTGTTGAGCCGGGAAACCGTGGAATCGTTCAGCACGGAAATCACGAAGCTGCCGCCGACTCCAACGCTGCCCCCTGCCGCAGAGGCATCTGCCGCCATCTTCCGGGTCAGGTTGCTCTCTGCCCGAATGGAAATGTCTTTATTGGCCCGGAGGGCAATGGGGTGGTGGCCCAGCCTGGCCTCGGTTCTGGCACCGGACACACCCAGGGCCAGAACGGGTGTAACGGAGATGCCACCGGCAGAACCGGCCCTGGCAGAAACCAGGCTGCTCTCTACCGTATTGGCTTCGATGTTCACGGAGCCAATTCCATCAGGAGTCAGGCTCTTGATGGCAACACCGTCTTCTACCCAAGCAAGGGTATCAACACCGGTAACGGAGACGGCAATGCTGGCTCCGACTCCCAGGGAACTTCCCTGGCCCTTGGCAGAGCCGTCCGCCTCATTTTCAAAGGAGGTATCCGCTGCGGCACTGATGTTCAGTCCGCCGGAGCCAAGGGTCAAATCCGCATTGTTTTCCACCAATGCCAGGGTCTTGGCAGAGCCTACCAGAACGGTAACGGCACCGCCCACACCGATGGAGGCATCGCTATAGCCGGAGGCCGCGGAAACCACCGCCTGGACTTCCGAGGAGTCCGCCGCCAGTTCCAGACCATCGGCACGGATGATGGCGTTCCGAACCACTGCGGAATTGCTGTGCTTGGCCACGTTCACGCCCACGGCTGCGCCTACGGAAACCGCAGAGGAACCTGGGGCAGGCTGTAGGGAGGAAACACCGGGAGTAAACTCTGCCTTGACGGCAATGACCGTTCCCGCTGCCAGAGTGGCAGGAAGCTTTGCAACGTATTTCCCCGCTGCGTTTTTCATGGCCGTCAGGATGGTGGTGGAAGTTCCGCTGGTCAGTTCCAGTTTTACACTGCCGTTTTTCACCTTGTAGCCATCATTGGGCGCGGCGGTAATGACCACTTCTTCCCCGGCATCGGCCCGGGAGGACTCTACGGAAATGCTGCCGTTGCGGTAGGTATCCGCCACAGCGATTTGGGCCGCCTTGTCTGCCAGGGTCACAAGGGCCGTAAAGGTAACGCTCTCAGAACGCAAATCCTTTCCATTGAGTGTCGCCGGAATTATGAACTCATAGCTTCCCGCCTGGGACGCCGTGGCTTCCAGCTGTCCTGTGAAGCCCGTTCCGGTGACCTTTATGACCACGTTCTGGATTTTTCTCCCGGCCTGACTGCCGGTATCGGTCATGGAAATGACCACGGTATCGCCTACTGCTCCGGCGTTCACGGAAGCCTGAATATCAGAAGCAGTGGCATTTTGGGCGGTGCTGTCACTGCCCAGTTCCACCGCAACGGTATGCTGCTTGGCGTGGAAATTGGCAATCAGCTTAACATCCGCATCGGGCATTTTAAACGTGCCGGTAAAATCCCCGTTCAGGGTGATCGTCTCAACGGTGTCCTGCAACGCCCCGGCGGGCCGGTAGCGCAGGGTCACGTCTACGGAGGTATAGCTTTCATCCGCTGCCGTAACAGTCACGGTCACTTCTTTTCCAACCTGCATAAGGTTCGTGTTGGGAAGGTCTGTTACCGTAACAGTACCCACGGCTGCATCTCCTGTACCGTCTTTCTGCATCTCGGTGGTGACGGTCTTTTCATTTACCGCAAAGGATGCGCCAATGCGGATCACCGTTCCTGCCACCAGGCCATCCAGCTGTGCCAGTTTCAGATAGTAGTTGCCTTTCTGGTCGCTTTGCAGCTGCACCGTTTCCAGGGTGTTGGGGCCACCGGCTGCGCCCTGCTTTGTATACCTGACCCAAGCCGGAGTCTGGGTGTCATACTGATACCCCTCTCTTGGGGTGATGGCAAAGGCAAACACACCGCTGCCGGGTTTTCCGGAAAGATGGCGAATGGTGCCGTTCTGGGTGCCATCGATGACCAGGGTATTGCTTACAAGGTATTCCCCCTCAATGGCTGCGCCGGAAGCGGCAGGGGCGGCAAAATCAATGTTGACCTGACTGCCCCGCTGAATGCCGAGGCTGGACAAATCCACCTTGTAGGTCTTGGTCGCACTGTCGAAAGCTGCCGCTGTGGTGACACTGCTACCTGTAGCGTCAACATAGGTAAACTGCACACCGTTGGGGGTGTAGGGAAACGCTGTTGCGGAAGCCACCTTGAGGACGAACAGGCCCTTGGCTGCATCGCTCCGGGTTTCATCCAGGGTCAGGGCTTGCCCCACAGAGGGCTTGATGTAGACCGTGTATTCCGCCAGATACTGTTCCGGCGTGGTTTCGGGAATTTCCTGTCCTCCAGTCTCCGGGCCAGGTGTAGGCTCCTCAGGCTTCTCCACAGGAGAGCCGTCGGCCTTGACGACGGAAGCGTAGCTACCCTCTGCCTTGACGGTGACGGTGCCACCGGCGGTAACGGTGCCGGTGGTGGTAACGGAGGCATCGTTGTCATTGATATTCACGCCCACAGCCAATGCCCCTGCCAGCTGAGAGGAAGCGGCACTGCCCTGGTTCTGGGGGGTGGAAGTCCGGTCGGTGGGAACCGTGGTGCTGTTCTCCAGGGCAAAGCCCGCATTCAGGGTGATGACCTTGGCCCCACCTCTGGCAGCGGTCACGGGAACCCGCACCATGTAAACACCGGTATCGCTGGGGGTGATCTGCTCGGTGACCCGTTCGGATGCTTCCTTATAATAAGTCGTATCCTCATGAATTGCGGCACCCTGCTCTACAGTGGCTTCCCGGAACGTATCACTCTGGGCATCGTAAGTATAATACTTGCCGCTGCCAAATTTGGCCTCCTGAACCGCCCGATAGGAAATATCGTAGCTGGCCGTCAGGGAATTGGTGACCAGTGCATAGTGGCTGGCGGGGTTCACCGTCAGTACAAAGTACTTTCCGGGTTCCGCGTAAAGGGTATCGCTGCTGTTGGCCTTGGCCAAATCCACGGCCAGGGTACCCCGAAGCTCAAAGTAATCTGCCAACTTGTCCTGGGTCGGTGCGGTGACCTTCTTATAGATGGTACCTTCCTTTGTATAGTAGGTCTTGTCCTGGGACAGGGTGGTATCTTCCGTTTTGGAGTAGGCGGAGATGTCGCCGTTGTCCGTAAGCTCTATTTCGATTTCAATGCCGCCTGCGGTGGGCTTGCCGTTTTCGCTCTGGTGCTGGGTGTTGTCCCCAGTGTCCTGAGTACCTTGGGTGGCATCGTCAAACAGGTCGCCAATACCGGCATCGCTTCCCTGCTCCGGCGTTTCCCCGGTGCCGGTAGCCGCCGTGCCTTCCTTAAAGGTCGCCAGGATGGTCACGTTCCGGGTGGGCATTTCGAAGCTATAAGTCACCGTGCCGTCTTCGCTGACACTCTGTACTTGGGGGGTGATCTGGGTATAGGTCTGGGACAGTTCCGGCAGGTACTTGACGATGACGGAATCCACCGTGTAGCCCTTATTGGCTTTTACCTGGAAAGTCACCTGCTCTGCCTTGGTGTAGATACGCTGATCTGTGGGAATCTTCTTGTCCGCCGGAATTTGGTCGGCGGTCATAGGGGTGAACTTGCCGCCCTTATTTATATAGTAGGTCTTGCCGTCTTCAAAGGTCGTTTCCAGGCACAGCTCAAAGGCATTGGCCGAGGAGGGGGCGGTAACGGAACCGTTTTTGGTGGCCTGGGGGGTAATGCTATAGTCCTTGCCGCCGATGGACTGCTGAATGCCCAGGAGTCTGCCAAGGGCCGTGGTGCTGAGGAAATCCATGGCCTGCCCTTTCACCACATCCACCACCACGCCCAGTAGGTCTTTCACACTGGAAGCGGCACCGGCCACGGAATCGGCCTGAGCCGGGTCTTCCCCGTCTGCGTTGCCGGAGGTGATGGCATTGGCCGTACCCCGGAACGGTGCGGTGGCCAGGATGTTCACATCGCCCCCGGCCTGGATGGTGGCCTGGTCCTGAACCTGGGCGGCGCAATTCTGCACAGCTGCATCCACAGCCACGAAGCCGCCGGAGTTGCCGCTCATGTCGCCCTTGGAGGCAGCGGCGGAAACGTTGGCCGTGGCGTTTGAAAGCAGGTTCACATTTCCGCTGGCTTCCAGCTGGGAGGTCCCGCCTACGGTCACACGGCTTTCATTCACGCCCACTGCCACCGCAAAGGATACAGGAAGCTTGCCGGTGGTAGCGGCGGCATTTACGTTCATCTGAGAATCTGCCTGGGCGGTAATGTCACCACCGGCGGTCAGTTTTGCATTGCGAATATCCACAATGGCTTCCGTAATGGCAACGCCTACAGCCAGGGGTACAAAGAGGGCTGCCAGTTTTTCATTGCTGACATCCAGGTTGCTGACGGCGTTGGCCACAATGCTGATGCTGCCCATGAGGGCGGTGATGGCACCGTAGACAAAGGCTTTCGCGGCACCGATTTTCACGTTGATAAAATTGGTGGTTTCCGTCAGGCCGGGGATCAGGTCTATAAGTGCCCGGTCCTGTCTGCTCTGGGCGGTCAGGTTCACGCCGCCGGTAGTCGCCGTAATGGAGGCCTGGTCAGTGACGGTAATGGAGGCGGCGGAATTGAAGTCAAACAGAGAACCGCTGATCTCCCCCGCCACGGGGACTGTCGTTCCATGGGTGTCCGAGTCGCTGGCCTGGATGGTAACGCTTCCGGCCTCAACCTTGCCGGAGACCTTAACGGTCTTGCCGTCTACGACCAGGTTCACACCGGGAAGAACCATGTTGCCAAGCTCTACATTACCGTTCCCGCCCTGGATGAGCAGGTTGGTCAGGAACAGGTCTTGATTTTCCCAGGAGGCGGTCAAAGCCTTGTCCATGGGTCCGGTGTAGACATAGTTTTTAAAGGAGCTGGGGGTCACGGCTGCAAGGTCTGTAATGTTTTCCGACTGCTTGTTGGTCAAAGAGTCGGTGAACACTTCCACGGAACGGTTTTCAATATCCAGCCGGATGGTGTTTTGATTTCCGTTCACCAAAGTAAGGCCTGTTGCGCTGCCGTTTAAATTGCTGCCCTCGGTAAGAGAGCCGGAATACAAGGCTCCTGTCAGGTTCAGGGTGTCTTGCCCCGCCCCGGCATTCAGGGCCACGGTTTTCAGGGCATCTGCCAAAGAGGTATCCAGGCAGATCAGGTCCTGTCCCCCTCCAGCGTTCACGGAAAGGGTGCTGTTCTCCCGGTTGGCCTTGATGCCCCCCAGCAGAACGATCCGGTCGGCACCCGTGCCGGTCTGCACCTGGGCTTTCAGGGTTCCGAAGCTGTGGTTCAGTTGAACGCTGTTGTTGCCGTCGCCGGTGGCCACGTTCAGCTGATTGACATAGTTTTCACTGACACAGGTGGTATACTCCAGCTTGTTGTCGCCGCTGCCCAAGTCCGCCAAAATCTCATAGGAGCCTTGGGCGGCAACCAGGACGGTATCGCCCCCCGCGCCTGTTTGGATACGGATCACGCCGCCCTGGCCACTCTGAGTATCCAGCTGCGTATCCGAATTGGTGGCCACGATGCTGTAGGATTCTCCGGAGGCGGAGCCGTACAGATTCAGATTTCCATTGGTGTTGATGGCACCGCCCAGCATGACCAGGCCCGCCAGCACCAGGGAGATGCCGCTGACGTTCACGTCCCCGGTCAGGGTGGCTTTTCCCTCACTGTCCGCGCTGACGGTTTCTTTGTCGATGCTGCCATCGGCGTTCTTTTCGTAGGAATCCTCTGCCAGGATGTACAGCACCAGCTTGCCCGCATTCAGGGCCTCATTGTTGACGCCATTGGCAATGGCCTTTGCCCGGGCATCGGCCTGGGAGATGTTCAGCCCGCCCTGATATTCCCCTGCCCCCACCGTCACGGTCAGGGAGGTGGTGTCTGCGGTAAGGGACTCAAAAGCCTTGTTGATGGCTTTCTGAATGGCGTTCTCCGACTCCGTGACCACGGTGCGGCTGTAGGTGCCGTCGGCTTCGTTTTGAGTCAGTTTGCTTGTCTTGCCCGTGGGGTTCTGCGGTATATCCTCCTGGGCAAGTTGACCGCCGCCCTCCGTAAGGACAGCCTCTACCCGCTCCGGCTTCTTATTCAAGTCTTTATCCTGGTAGGTTTCGGTAACGGTAATGGAGGGTTTGTCATTTTCAAACTGCTCCGGGGTGCCAAGGGTGTTTTCCTCGCCCTTGTTGACCTCTGCCAGGGTGGCTTCACCCTGGGGCGCAGTCCACTCTACGGTTTCTGTCGGGGTCGTCTGGGTACTTTCTCCTGCCCCCGCTTCCCCGCTTTGGGCAGCAGCTCCAGCTGGTGCGGAAACCACCGATGTTTCCGATGCGTTCCCCTCGGTGCCGCCGGAGGCGACTGGGGCAGCCCCAGTGCCATCTTCCACGCCTTGGGTGGAAACGCTGGGCGGCTCCGTCCCCTCAGCCAGGGCCGTTACCGGTACCAGCGCGCAGAGCAGCAGCACACACAGCAATGCTGCCGTGAGCGACGCAAATGGGCTTCTTCTTTTCTGGGTACTTTGTTTCATGTGTATCCCCCCGTGACATTGGCTGCGCCTTGATACGCATCATTCCGGTTGTTCATCCAAATATTCCTTTACCTGGTCCAACAGTTCTTTGGCTTCCGTAACCGCGTTCTCGTCATCCCCCGCGTCAATGGATGCCTGCAAATACGCTGCCGCCGTCAGGTGATCTTCCAGTCGAATTTCGCACAATGCGGCATTATACATACAAACCGAGGTGTATTCCCCCCGCTCCGCGGATTCCAGGAAGTATTCTACCGCCTGTTCGTCCTTTCCCACGCTCATGGCACAAATGCCTGCGTAGTAGGTGATTTCTGACAGCTGGGCATTCTGTTTTCGTGCTTGCTCAAAGGCCTGGAGGGCGGCTTCGTAGTCGTTTTTTATAAAATAGGAGAACCCGATCCACTGGTTCAGCTCTCCCATCTCTCCATCGGCTCCTCCCTGGGCTTCCATCAGTTCCAGGGCTTTTCCCCCATCCTGAATCACCGCGTCATAGTCTTTCAGAATGTAGTCACAGGCCACCCTCTGTACCCACAGGAGTTTTTCATCGGCATAGCCCGCCCGGATGGCGGCATCAAAGGATTTTCTGGCATCCTCATACCGTTGGGCTTCCATCCGGCACATGCCCAGCATGGCATGGACATCGCCGGTGGGGTCTTCACCGCCCTCCCGCAGATACCGTTCCAGGTCCCGCAAGGCTCCCTCCGTATCTCCCAGGAGGATGCGGCATCTGCCCCGGGCAGCAAGGATATTTACTTCGTAATTCTCGCTGGAAATGGCCTGGGTGTAGCACTTTTCGGCGTTTTCGTAATCCTGGGCACTTTCGTAAAGGCCCCCCAATGCCGCCTGGATCACCGGCTGGGGACCCGCCAGGGACTCATATCGCTTTAGGTCCTTTACCGCCGCCTCCATATTGCCCAGTTCGCTTTCCATCTGCGCCCGGAGAAGATAGGCATCCGGTATGGTTTCATCCAGCTGCAATGCCTTGTCGTAGCAATCCTGGGCCGTTTTAAAGTCCTCTGTCAGGGTAAACAGGCTTCCTTTTCGGAGCCACAGCAGAGCCAGTTCTCCGTCAGAGTCCCCGGAATACAGGTCGATACAGTGTTCCAGGTAGCCAATGGCCTCCTTGTAGTCCCCCTTGGCAATGCTGAGGGAGGCGTAGGTTTCAAACTCCTCAAAGGTCTTGGGCTTTCGCACCGCATTTGTGAGGATTTGCCAGGCCCGTTCCACCGCTGGCTCATTCAGGTAGCCCGTATTGCTTTGCAGCACCTGGGAAGCATATTCCAGGGCAGAACCCGCATAGGCCTTCCGCAAGTCCCGGATCCGGGCCTCCCAGGCAAGCATCATGCTGCCCAGCAGCACCGCCGCCAGGGCAAAGGCCAGAACCCTCCTGCCTGTGCGGTAAGCAAAGGAAAACCGCTCCGGTTTTTCCGCTGTTTGTATACTCAATGTTTCCATGGTCATCACACTCGCCGCGTTTGATTTTTGAAGTTTTGTCGCCCGTTCCCGCTGCCTGTATTTCCGGCAGCACAAGGGCGCAGCGGGATTTTCCGGTAGATGCTCCCCCTGATTTTTTTGTTCCGCGCATTGTTGGCTTGTACGCCAAATATAACAAAAAAATCCCCAAAAAGCAAGATGGCCCATGGATATTTGGATGTACTCACAAATCCGGGACTCCCTTTTTATGAAATATGTCCAAGCAGTAAGGACAGCCGTTTTCCGCGCAGCGACATCTAAATGTAATTTTCGCATATCTTTTTTGCTTCCCCGGCGGCTCCGGAAAAAGCGACCCAAGCCTCTGTTCTGCCAGCAAAGGCTCCCGGTGAAATTCTGGTCAAGCACCCCTATCTAAGGAAACTTTTTCTTGCTGTCCTATAGAGAATGTGGTATACAACTAAGGAAAGTAGAAATATGCGCTTTTTTCATCGGCATAAAAAGCGTCTTAGAAAGAAGGATCACTGCATGTATCGAAAATTTGGGAAGCGGATTTTAGGCATTATCCTTTCCGGTTGCGGTAATGAGATGCAAGTCGAAGCCAGAAAGTTAATTGATCAGATGCAGAAATACGTCGATGAAAAATTGGAGGAATTGAATGAATGTAAAAGAGATATATAACCAGCATCCCTACAAGGAAATCATGTTGTTCACTGGTCTTCTCGAAGTACCTACCGAGCTGTATCAGCGTAATTTGGATCCTGACCGAGCCAATCGCATCGCTGAAAACTTTGACCCCCGTCTGCTTAATGATCCCAAGGTTAGTGAGCGCGATGGCCACTTCTATGTTTTCGACGGCCAGCACACCATCGAGGCACTCCGAATCCTTAAAACAGACAGGAGTGCACCATGAAGAAAAAGATACATACCAAAGTGTTTGGTATTAGCGGTCTGGCAAGATATGCCAGCCAGCAGGGCTATTCAATTAGCACTTATCTTATTAAGAAGGCAATCAAGGATGGACAGCTGCCGTGCAGAATTGTCGGCAAGGCCTATTTAATCACCTGGGAGAACTTTGAAGAATGGATTTCCTGCCGGAGTTGTCCACCCGAGCCGAAAGGAGGCATGGCTTGTGCCAACCATAGAAGCAAGAAGGAATAAGGAGGGCATCGTCACCTCCTACCGTATCACTGTCTCAGAGGGTTATCGCTCAGATGGTTCTCAGGCACGCCGGAGATTCTTGTGGTCTCCCCCGTACTATGGAATGTCTGAGAGGGATATGGAGCGAGAAGCAACAACTGCCGCCTACAAATTCGAGGAGCGCGTAAAAATCGGCTTCAAAGCTGATTCTCGCCTTACGTTCGAGGAATATGCCGCCTATGTACTGGACTTGAAGGAACAAGCGGGTGTCAGGCCCACAACCTTGGAGCGTTACCTGGGGATGATGCCCACAATCAATGAGGCGATTGGACACCTTCAACTGACCAGCATCCGCCCGGAGCGACTCAATGATTTCTACGAAGAACTGAAAAAAACAAAAAACAAGAAGGGGGCCAAAGCTCGGGCAACACGAAACCTCATGAATCTTTTGGATGAAAAAGGTATCAGCAACCAGAAATTGGCCAAGGCAGCCCAAATCAGTGCTAGTACGGTCACAAACGCAGTTCGCGGTGACCCCATCTGTATAGAAAGTGCTGAAAAAATCGCAAATGTTCTGGACTGTGAGGTACGTGACTTATTCCGCAACGCATCAACTGGGAAAACATTGGCACCAAAGACAGTCCTTGAATACCACCGCTTGATATCTACGATCCTGCGCCAGGCAGAGAAAGAGATGATTCTGATGTACAATCCAGCTACCCGTGCAACGCCACCGAAAGCCAAAGCTCCCACATCAGATTGCCATTGCAAAGGCCAGGGCCGCTGACGTTCGTGCCGGTGTGTTTGCAGGAAGAGACAGCAAGCCCAAAGGAAGTAAGCTCAGGAGTAAATTCAGAGGAGCTTAAAATACATAGGACCCAAGCAGTTATGAGGCTGCTTGGGTCCTATTTTTCTGTTTTGAGACACAGAATCACCTCTTTGAGCAGGCGATTTGCCCAGTCTCTTGGCCCTCAGGTTAGGTTGCCAAATTTGATGAAGTCTCTGGTAAGAGGACAATTGTGAGGGAGCTTGAGTAAGCTCATAGCGCCCGGATCCTGAAATTCCATCGCTCAAGGATATCAAAAAACCGAGATTATTCAAAGTATTCCGTAGAATTGTATAATGAAAAGAGCTCTTTACCATTTTGAATGCAATTTCCTGGAACTTTCTCTCGAAAGTGCCGTTTCACCCCAAAAATCATTTTTGCCAAAAAAGTTAGGAAAACACTGTCCACCACTGGCGTAAACCCCAAATAAACCCCAAGTCGTAGGGTCTGTAACTTTTGTAACCACCAAAAAGTTAGAAAAACATCCGTTTTCTGGTGAAAGCGGCTGTTTTTTATGGTTGCGGAGGCAGGACTCTAGCCTACGACCTCCGGGTTATGAGCTGCTCATTTTCTTTGAAAAATAAGCATAAATAGTTTCAATTAAGCAAAGAAATGTTGAAATAGCGCGGTTTCGATAGTGAAAAAGTTCAATTGGATTTGAGCAATTTCGCATAGGCTATCCCCAAACTATCCCCACGGAATTGGGTGAAAAAGTTCGGAAAATTCGAGGTGGCGGCACATCCAGTTCAATGGAGCGGATGTGCCATTCTATTTTCAAATTATGCAGTACAGCGGTTTATTGCTCAATTCCGCGGTAGCCATGTTTTTCCGCATTTCCAAGTAAATAAAGGAAAGCAAACGCAGGAATTCGCAGCAAATCCTTGCCGCACTTTGTATTGTGAACGCCAAAATCGTCTGCATTCTTGGTGATGATAATTGCTGCCGACGATTCCTTGCACAGTTCTACAATGGCATCATCATCCGCAATTGGCGCGCCTTCCCGGTATTTGACTTCAATCAGGATATTGTTTGTGTTCGGGTAATCCACCACGATATCAATTTCTTTTCCCTTTTTGCCACCTCTGAAATAGCCGACGGAGGTGGCGTACTGATAGTAAAATGCGGCGACATGCTTGTAAACGGCAGTTTCAACGATTTTTCCCATTTCAACAGGGTCTGTCAGAACGGAGTCATCCATCAGAACGGCATTTCGGATGGCAGCATCCGCAATATAGATTTTTGGCCGCGCTTTCAGTACCTTTTTCCCTGCCATATCAACCGGCCAGCTCTGGTAAATCAGATTTGCGCTTTCCAGATACTGGATATAGTTTTCTACGGTTGTGCGGGATACGCCGTTCAGTTCTTTCGTGATTGCTTCAATGGATACAATTTCCGAAGATACATTGCAGAGGTACAAGAAAATTCTCTCGAGCTCCGTCGCATTGCGAATATTGTACAGGGAGGGAAGATCACGCTTCAGCACTTTATCCACAACATCCTCCCGCATGATCTGCTGTGCCATCAAATCATTGTCAGCCAGTGCCAATTCTGGGAAACCGCCAACCTGCAAATACCGCATAAAGTGGTTCTGGACTTTGGAAAGCTGCATCATAATTTGCGTCCGCTCAATTTGGCTTTTGTGGAGCAGTGTTGTTACTTTCAAATCGGAAGCAATGTTGGGTCTGTCTAAATTCAGCAGTTCACAGTACTCGTAAAAAGACATGGTGGGAACCTGGATAACCGTCCAGCGGCCGGCGCCGCTCTCTCTGCTGCCTTTCATCAATGCCGGGCTGGCAGAACCGGTTGCAACGACATAGGTATCCGGCTGCGTATCGTAAATGATTTTTAACCAGCGATCCCAGTCCTGTGCATACTGCACCTCATCGAAAAAGTAATAAACATCCTGTTCCGCATAAATGTTTTCGTGATAGCAATCCAGGACATCCTGAAATTGACTGAGTTTCAGCATTGGGTGATCCAGAGAAATAAAAACAATTTTCTGAGGCGGGATCCCGGATTTTAAAAGTGCCTCGATCATCTGGTATTGGATCGTTGTTTTCCCGACACGTCTCGTTCCCGTTAAGACTACGGAACGACGGATCCCCTTATCCGTCAGCCGCTTCATCGCTTCGTAAAACGCAAACCGTTTATAGGTTTTTGACATTTGCGCGCTGACCATCCCGGTTTTCCACCAAGGGTTATAGGCACTCAGGACTTTCAGGATACTTTCCTTTGTTGTAATTGCCAATGCGATCAACTCCTTTCTTATAAGAATACCCTGAAAATCAATTTTTGTCAATAAATATTAGAAGTATACTATAAATATTTCTTCATAAAGATTGACTTTTAAGCTGCTGTATCTGAATATTCCATCAGGCATGCAAATATTCTGTACCATGTTCCTAGGCAATATATCTGGCTGTAGATATTCTAGGATGGATAGGAAAAATATAAGGCGCATTTGTTGCTGCAAAACTGTGTATTTTTGTCAGGCGTTGTAAAGAATCAGGGGTCACATGAAGAAACGATAGTCGTAAAGTGATCCTTCAAATTGGGATAGAAGCCATCCGATTCGTGCAATTTCATTCGAAGATTCTATCGTGCAGGGCAATTTTGAATACAATCCAAAACTGTTCCAGTTCATTTTCGACAACCCAAGAATTTCCGTTGCAATCTGTGCCATATCTCCAGAACCATAGTGCTTGACGACTCTTAGAGGAAGTGGAACGCTTTTGCCACCCTGGAAATATCTCCTGTTCTGAGAAATCACAGATGGGGCAATTCCATGGGTAAAAAGATACATGGTGTTTTTGTCAATTGGGAAGCACATCCCTCGGCGTACAGGATATCCGTCCACCTGCGTGCAACGCTCATTTAATGCAAAGCACCTCAGGTTATCCTCGTATGTTATCTCAAGAAGCTCTATATTCTTGACTCCCGCAGATGACAGGCTTTCCACCAATCCTTTGACTTCCTCTTTTCGGAAAGGTGTACGTTTGTGAATAACGACCCGCTTCGGTAGTTCAGAAAAAGATTTGTAGAACAATTCTTTGATATTGAGGCCAATCCTGTATGCTTCTTCTTCGGATAAATACGGATTTTTCTTTCTGTCAAACGTATAATCTTGAATTTTGGAAAGCTTGTACTTCATACCACAACCATCAGAAGAGTATATATGGCTACATCCAATCACCACATTGCTATCCGAGGCTATGACCATTTACCAGAGTGGAAACTACAGTCTGGTTCTGCCCCCGGAGCTGGAAGAAATCGCGCGGACTGCACAGCGGGAATTTATGCCGGAGGACAGCAAGGCCGGACTGATTCAGAAATTCCTGGACAGCTACAAGGGAGACTATGTCTGTTCTCTCATGCTCTACCGGGAGGCGCTGGGCAACGGTTTGTCCGAGCCGAAGCAACAGGAGCTGCGGGAGATCGGCAGTATTATGAACGATTCCGTCACCGGCTGGGAGAAGGGTGCTCAGCACCGCTTTGAAATCTACGGGCAGCAGCGTTCCTGGCGGCGTGTCAAAGCGGAAGCCTTCCCGCTGATTGAAGAACAGCTGGCACTCCCGGATGGCTGGGCGTAAACGGCTTCGGTTTGCCCTGTTGACAGAATAATACCATTTTCTGTCCAGCCAATCTTCAAAAGAGGTGATTTTACTTGAAAACTTGCAATGATTCTTCTTTTCCCTTTTGTAAACAAGGGGGATATAGAAAAAGCTATGGAGCACATGACACAACAAGAAGTTATTCGGTGTGCGTTGACGCACCGGGATTACAGGAGGACACAGCTTGCAGACAAACACACCACCCCGTGCAGAGTTCTTACCCATCGACAAACTACGCCCCTTTAAGAATCATCCCTTCCGGGTGAAGGATGATGCCGAAATGGAGCAGCTGGTTTTCAGCGTCCTGCCCCAGGGGCTGTTGACACCCATTGTGGTTCGGAAAACCGATACAGAGGAATACGAGGTGATCTCCGGTCATCGGAGACTCCGGGCGTGCCAAAAGGCAGGAATCGAAACGGTTCCTGCTTTAATTTATTCCATGGATCGGGATGCCGCCATCATTGCGCTGGTAGACAGCAATCTCCACCGGGAGCACCTGCTGCCCAGCGAGAAAACCTTCGCATACAAGATGAAAATGGAGGCGATGAGCCATCAGGGTCAGCGGTCGGATTTAACTTCGTCGCAGGTTGCGACAAAGTTGGATTCCGCATCATCCATCGGAAAATCTCAGGGTGAAAGTCGGGATCAAGTGTTTCGGTATATCCGCCTGACCTATCTCATCCCGGAGATTTTGCAGATGATGGATGAACAGAAAATTGCTCTGACCCCCGCCGTAGAGCTTTCCTATCTGACGGAATCTCAGCAGCGGGATTTGCTGGAGACCATGGAAAGCGAGGATTTCACGCCCTCGCTTTCCCAGTCCCAGCAGCTAAAAAAGTTGAGCCAGTCAGGGGTGCTGAGCATGGATCGGATTCTGGAGCTGTTGCAGCAGCCCAAAGCCAATCAAGAAGAAAAACTGCGGTTCGATCTGAAGGACATCCGCCATTACTTCCCCAAGAACTATACCACTGAGAGAATACAGAAAACAATTCTGCAATTACTGGAAAAATTCGAACGAAACCGGGAAAGGAGATCCCTCGATGAACGATAAGATTATGAATATGAGCGTTATGAATATCAACTCCAATTAAAATCTTTAGAAAAGATTTTAATTGCCCGAAGGGCAAGGAGTTCATATGAGACTTGTTTTGTGATTTCTTTCCTTATAAATCACAAAA
>QWCN01003296.1_pt1 | contig 19057 bp, 21 predicted proteins | sample 1972711 | NCBI WGS metagenome assembly QWCN01 (sample SAMN09866707, study PRJNA288562) | Human gut metagenome isolate term1_stool, whole genome shotgun sequencing... | isolation source: gut | host: Homo sapiens | place: USA: California
GGTATTCGCGTGACAGAGATTATCAAAGATTAATATAATATCTGAAGATAAAAATCCTTACATTTTTTTAATTCTATGTCCTTACTCATCAGGACTTCCTGCTTAATTTCACCTTTTTTTATCATGAGAATCCAGGCATACAGCATATAGACACCGGCTCCCGCAAAAATAATATCCAGAAAGCTCCATATATTATCCATGTTCTTACCTTTGGCTGCCCTCTCTCCCGGGGACAGCGCTTCCTTTTCTTTTTTTGAGCTTACATACCGAGAAATGCCTTTACAGCCGCCTTCATCTCCGGTACCTCCACCACGGTATCATGCAAAACCGGAGCGGTGCGGATCTCCTCTACCGCCTTCGGAACTGCCACGCCGGACAGCTTCGACAGCTCATCCGCCAGTGCGAAGTCATCCTTGCCCTCGCAGTCCACGCCCATGGCCTCCAGGACGCTTCTGGTGAACTTAAAGGGGCTTGCGGTAGACGCGATCACAGACTTGGTCCGGTCGCCGGTCTCTGCCTGATACTTCTTATATACACAGTCCGCTACCGCCGTATGGGTATCGATGACATAGCCATTTTCATCATACAGATCGTGAATGGTCTTCGCAGTCTCTTGCTCCGTCGCGTAATTTCCATAGAAATCACCCAGCTTTTCCCGCATGGCCGGGGTAATCTCATACTTTCCGCTCTCACTTAAGGACTTCATGAACGCTGCGTCCGCTTTGTCGTCGTGACCGGCGATACGGTAAATCAGACGCTCCAGATTGCTGGAAATCAGAATGTCCATGGACGGGGAAGTGGTCAGCACAAATTTCCGATTCCGGTCGTAGCTGCCGGTCCGGAAGAAATCATACAGCACCTTATTGTCATTGGAGGCACAAATCAGCTTCTCAAGGGGCATACCCATCTGCTTTGCGTAATATGCCGCCAGAATATTGCCGAAGTTGCCGGTTGGAACCACCACGTTGATCTTCTCATCCTTTTCAATCTCGCCATTTGCATATAATTTCGCGTAAGCATATACATAATATACAATCTGCGGAACCAGACGGCCAATGTTGATAGAGTTTGCGGAAGAAAACTGGAAGCCTGCCGCGTCCATTTCCTTCGCCAGATCCTTATCACCGAAGATGGCCTTTACCCCGCTCTGGGCGTCATCGAAATTGCCATGGATACCGATGACCTTCACATTCTTACCCTTCTGGGTCACCATCTGCTTCTCCTGTACGGGGCTGACGCCGTTCTTCGGGTAGAATACCACAATTCTGGTACCCGGCACATCGGCGAAGCCTGCCATAGCTGCCTTGCCGGTATCGCCGGAGGTAGCAGTCAGGATCACGATCTCATTTTTCACCTGATTCTTCTTTGCGGAAACGGTCATCAGATGGGGCAGGATGGAGAGCGCCATATCCTTGAACGCGATGGTGGAACCATGGAACAGCTCCAGGAAATAAGCGCCGTCCGCCTTCACAAGCGGCGCGATCTCCGGCGTATCAAACTTCTCGTCGTAAGCGCTGTCGATGCAGTGCTTCAGCTCCTCCTCTGTAAAATCCGTCAGGAACTTGCTCATAACCGCGTAAGCTGTCTCCTGATAGCTCATCTTTGCCAGCTCATCCAGACTTACATTCAGTGCCGGAATCTCCATCGGCACAAACAGACCGCCGTCCGCGGAAAGGCCCTTTAAGATAGCCTGGGAGGCTGTCACCTGCACACTGGAATCTCTGGTACTTCTGTATAACAAATCCATAGTAGTTGTCCCCTTTTCTTGTATTCTGATCACTGCATCTGCTGAACTGCCCTTTTTCAGGAGCGAGATCGCAAATCGTGATTCTTTGTTCTCACAAAATTCCCGCTTATTATACCAGATCATAGGAACCGCGTCAATGCGCAGCTCTTTATTACGTTAAATCATTACGTCAAAAGTTAAATATGCAGCCCATCCGCCAGCTTTCGGTACAGCTCCGGCTTCCGATCAATCTTTGCCGGGAACGCTGCCCGGTATTTCCGCACCATTTCCAGATCCAGGTCAGCCACCAGCAGTTCTTCCGTTCTTCCGCCATGGGCCAATTCCCGTCCCAACGGATCTACAATCATGGAATCCCCGCTGTACACCGAGGTTCTGGCATGTCCTACCCGGTTGATTCCGGCGATGTAACACTGATTCTCGATGGCGCGGGCTTTTAAAAGGGTCTTGAAATGCTCCACCCGGTCCTCCGGCCAGTTGGCGGGAACCACGATAAGCTCCGCCTGTGGGGAGGCAAGCTGAAAGATCTCCGGAAAGCGCAGATCATAGCAGATAAAGGGAGCTATGGTCCAGTCGCCTACTTTACAGAAACTTAGGGAATCGCCGCCTGCGTAATGCACCGATTCTGTTCCGAAGGTAAAGGGATGGATCTTCCGGTAATCCGTCAGAATCTCGCCCTTGGGACTTATCATTGCGTAACGGTTATAGGACTTGGGCTCCCGGTATTCTACGTAACCCACACCGATGTAGAGGCCGTATTCCACCGCCTTTTTTGCAAAATAGTTCAGCGTCTCCGGCTCCTCCGCCGGTTCCCCGATCTTCTCCGGATGCATGGAAAAGCCGGTCATGCTCATTTCCGGAAATAGGACAAGCTCCGCCTGTCCTTCTCTCGCTTCTTGCAAAAAGCGCTCCGCGCGCTCAAAATTTTCGTATTTTGCCTCCCAGAGAGGCTCCGTCTGTGCCAGTGCGATCCGCATACCCGTTTCTTTCCTTTCCTTTTTTCTTCTTATTTTGTATTATAGTCCATTCTATCCGGCATTTCCACAGGACTTTGAAAAACCACAGTTTTGGCACAGCATGTCCGCCACAGACGTACATATAAAATGAGGCCTCTGAACGTGGAGAGACCTCATTTTTCCGCTTGTTTTTATCCTGTTTTCTATGCCACGGAATTGTTGATGGCTGTCAGCAGCGCGTCGATGGAGGCACGGATGATATCCGGGTCCACGCCTGCGCCCCAGGCCAGGGTTCCGTCCGGCTTCTGGAGACCCACATAGGCGATAGCGCGGGAGCTGGAGCTCTGCTCCAGAGCGTGCTCCTGATAAGTAACCAGGCTGTACTCCAGGCCGTATCCCTTCTTAAGCGCATTGCTGACTGCGTTCAGACGACCGTTTCCGGTAGCGTAGAGAACCTTCTTTTCTCCCTGATACTCGGTATGAACCTCTGCGGTGATACCGTCCACCTGCTTGAAATGTACTTCCGTGATATTGTAGGGAGCCGTAATGCCCTCGAACTTCTTCTTGAAGATCTCGAAGATCTCCTCCGGCATCAGCTCCTTGTTCTGGTGATCGGACGCGTCCTTGGCCGCGTAGCCCATAGCCTCGCGCATCTTCGGCGGCAGATTGAGACCAAAGTTGTGCTCCAGAATGTAGCCCACGCCGCCCTTGCCGGACTGGCTGTTGATACGGATGACGTCTGCGTCGTAGTTGCGGCTCACGTCGGTGGGATCGATGGGCAGGTACGGTACGGTCCAGTGCTCCGGATCGTTCTCCACACGGTAGTTCATGCCCTTGGCGATGGCGTCCTGATGGGAACCGGAGAAGGCTGCGAATACCAGCGCTCCTGCGTAGGGGCTTCTCTCATTGACCTTCATGCCCGTGAACTTCTCATAAGCCTCGCAGATCTCCGGCATGTTGCTGAAGTCCATCTTCGGATCCACGCCCTGGGAATACATGTTCATGGCCAGGGTTACCACATCCACATTACCGGTACGCTCGCCGTTGCCAAACAGGGTTCCCTCCACACGATCAGCGCCAGCCAGCAGGCCCATCTCAGTGTCCGCCACGCCGCAGCCACGGTCATTGTGGGGATGCAGGGAAACGATAACGTTCTCGCGGTATTTCAGGTTCTCGCACATGTACTCCACCTGGCTTGCGTATACATGGGGCATGGAGTGCTGTACAGTAACCGGGAGGTTGATGATGGCCTTCTTATCTGCGGTAGGCTTCCATACATCCAGAACGGCATTACATACCTCCAGCGCGTACTCCGGCTCCGTTCCGGTGAAGCTCTCCGGGCTGTACTCGAAACGGAAGTTACCCTCAGTCTCGTCCGCCAGCTTCTTCAGAAGCTCCGCGCCGTCCACGGCGATCTTCAGGATCTCTTCCTTGGATTTATGGAATACCTGCTCCCGCTGTGCCACGGAAGTGGAATTGTATACATGAACAATGGCCTGCTTTGCGCCCTCCAGCGCCGCAAAGGTTTTGCGGATGATGTGCTCTCTGGCCTGGGTCAGTACCTGGATAGTCACGTCGTCCGGAATCAGATCCTGCTCAATCAGGGTACGCAGGAACTCATACTCGGTCTCAGACGCCGCCGGGAAGCCCACCTCGATCTCCTTGAAGCCTACTTTGCAGAGGAGCTTGAAAAAGCCCACCTTCTGCTCCAGAGTCATGGGAACCACCAGCGCCTGGTTGCCGTCACGCAGATCCACGCTGCACCATACGGGAGCCTTGTCTACGTAATCCTTCTCGGCCCACTTCATACAGGGGTACGGCGGTAAAAAGTACTGTCTCTGGTATTTCCTGTAATTCATCATGATGTTTTCTCTCCTTTTGTTCTGTGTGTTGTGTTATTCTGCATTTCGATAATAGATATGCGGTATGGCAACCTACAGGAACGTGGATTTCCGCAACGAGATAAAATACGCTTCGCGAATTTTGCTCGCGTAAAAAAATCCGCCTCCGTCAGCCTGCTGCCAACGGAGACGGAAGACTTATTCGCCTTACGCGGTACCACTCCATTTTTGTGAATCTCATTCACACTCTCATCGGATACGGATTCTTCATCAATACAATTATCGAACCTTATATCCTCCCCGCTGTAACGGTCGGGCTCCGTCTGCGTCTACTTTCCGATTTTCTGAAAATCAGACATCGGATTTCGGACAGCCGCTCTGAGGTCAGTTCCCACTCTCTCTTCCACTGCTTCGCACCAGCCAGCAGCTCTCTGCACTCCAAGGGAATCGTACTACTCCTCGTCCTCGCATTTATCTAATATCTGTAGTTTAGGATAGCAAATGTCGCTGTTATTGTCAACCCCTTTATAAATAAAACTCATGCCCATGGTAGGCAAAGAGCAGCGTCAGGTGCTCCCGGAACCACTGAAGGTTTCCGGCGTCGGCCAGGGTGGGGTTTACGAAATAGAGAGCGCCTTCGGAGACGTCCTCGCCGGTCAGAGCCCGGGTTACGGCGGCGCGGGTGGCGTCGGAGACGGTGACGCGCGCTATCTTGCCGGTGTGTACCGGGGAGAACTGGGCTTTGCCGTTCTTCCGCTGGTAGACGACTTCGCTTACTGTATTCGGAAAGGCTGCGCTTCGGACGCGGTTCAGGACCACGTTGGCCACCAGCAGACGGCCTGTCTCATCCTCGCCGGAGGCTTCGGCCTCCACGATGCGCAGGAGGGCGTCATAGTCCTCCGCGGTGATGACGTAAATGCCATTCTCCGGAACGGCCAGTTCCGGCTGCACTGCGGCAGCTTGTGTCACCGGTTCTGCCTCTGCTGTTTCTTCCTCCAAAATTACGGTCTGATCTATCTCTTCCTCCGTCCAGTCCGCCTGTGCGTAAGCCTGCCGCATCCGACCGGAATCTACACGGTTCTCCGCCACAGCGCCAAGCAGCTCTGTTCCGATTCCACGGAGCGCTCCGGCGGCATCATCTTCTGTCGATCTATCAATATTTTCACTTTCGTAAGAGATTTTCGCTTCCACATCCTTCGTATCGGCGGACACCATCAAAAGCATGCCTGCCAATCCCAGCACGATTGCACCATCTCTTAGTCTGTTCATACGCCCATTATAGAAATGATTGTCTGCTCCGTCAAGCCTTCCGTAATAATTTTGTAACATTTTTTGTATTTATTTTCCTGTTTTATCCTTTTCGTGAATAATTCCAGTGAAATAAACAAAAAATATTTTTCAGAGGACAGACATTTTGGAGCATTTTCTGTTCTAAATTTAATGGAAGCTGTTATCCGAAGGAGTACTTTTATGAAAATCCGTGAGCGCGTCAACCTGGCTGCCGGGATTCTGTTTACGCTGATCATCGGCACGCTGTTACACTTCACCTATGAATGGAGCGGGGAAAACCCTTTTGTGGCTCTCTACTCTCCAGTCAATGAGTCCGTCTGGGAACACTTAAAGCTTTTGTTTTTCCCTGTGCTGCTCTATACCTTTTTTGAAATCATCGTGCTGTATAAGACCTCCGGGCATTTTCTTGCGTCCCGGCTTCTGGCGGTCTGCATTGGAATGTTTTTTATCGCGTCCGCATTTTTCACCTATACGGGACTTCTGGGACGGGATTTTCTGGTGCTGGATATTCTCATTTTTATACTGAGTGTACTTTTGACCTTCTTTCTGTCCCGGTATTTTGAGGTACGCTGTCCGGGGCTCCGGCTGCCGCTGCTGGCGGTCTATGTGCTGCTGCTTCTCCTCGTCATCTGCTTCTTCTCCTTCAGCTTCGCGCCGCCGGAGCTGCCGCTGTTTACGCCGCCTGCATAACATGAAAAGAACGTTCTGCCTTTATTTCTGATTGATATAATTGATCAGTCCCTCGGCCTTAATAATCTTCTGCATAAATTCCGGGAAGGCCTGACCCTGGTACTGCTTGCCGCTGGTGCGGTTGTAAATGATACCGCTATCGAAGTCTACCTCCACCTCGTCGCCATCCTGAATATCCTTTGCCGCCTCCGGACACTCAATGATCGGAAGTCCGATATTGATGGCGTTGCGGTAAAAGATACGCGCGAAGGTCTCCGCGATAACGCAGGAAATGCCAGACACCTTGATGACCAGCGGCGCGTGCTCGCGGGAGGAGCCGCAGCCGAAGTTCTTGCCTGCCACCATGATATTGCCGGGCTGTACCTTCTTCACGAAATCCCTGTCGATATCCTCCATGCAGTGCTCCGCCAGTTCTTTGGGGTCTGCGATGGCCAGATATCTGGCGGGAATGATTACGTCTGTATCTACATTGTCTCCGTATTTAAATACTTTTCCTTTTGCCTGCATCTTTTCTTCCTCCTATAATCCAAGCTCTGCCGGTGCGCTGATTTGTCCGGTCACGGCGCTGGCTGCGGCTACGGCCGGGCTTGCCAGATATACCTCGGAATCCACGTGTCCCATACGGCCTACGAAGTTCCGGTTGGTGGTGGATACGCAGCGCTCGCCTGCTGCCAGAATTCCCATATATCCGCCCAGGCAGGGTCCGCAGGTGGGTGTGCTGACCACAGCGCCCGCCTCGATGAAGATCTTTAAGAGTCCCTCGTCCATAGCGTCCATGTAGATCTTCTGGGTTCCCGGAATCACGATGCAGCGAAGTCCCTTCTTCACCTTGCGGCCTTTCAGAATCTCAGCGGCTGCACGCAGGTCGTCGATACGTCCATTGGTACAGGAACCGATGACTACCTGATCGATCTCTACCGGATCGGTGATTTCGTCGATGGTCTTCGTATTCTCCGGCAGATGCGGGAATGCGACGGTGGACTTTAATTCGCTCAGATCGATGGTGTACTCCTCATCGTACTCTGCGTCCGGGTCTGCCTCGTAAATCTTATATTCCCTCTTTGAATGCTCCTTCATATAAGCAATGGTCTTCTCATCCACCGGGAAGATGCCGTTCTTGCCGCCTGCCTCGATGGCCATGTTAGCGATGGTGAATCGGTCATCCATAGACAGATTTTTGATTCCCTCGCCCACGAATTCCATGGATTTATAAAGGGCGCCGTCTACGCCGATCATGCCGATGATGTGCAGGATTACATCTTTACCGCTGACCCATTTGGAGGGCTTGCCTACGATATTGAATTTAATGGCGGACGGTACTTTGAACCAGGCCTTGCCGGTGGCCATGCCTGCTGCCATGTCGGTGCTTCCCACACCGGTGGAAAACGCGCCCAGGGCTCCGTAGGTACAGGTGTGTGAATCTGCACCGATGATGCAGTCGCCTGCTACGGTCAGTCCTTTTTCCGGAAGCAGCGCATGCTCGATGCCCATCTCTCCCACGTCGAAGTAATTGGTTACCTCCTGACGACAGGCAAATTCACGGACGCATTTGCAGTTTTCCGCGGATTTGATGTCCTTGTTCGGAATAAAATGATCCATAACCAGGGCGATTTTGTCCTTATGAAATACATCCTGTCTGTTCAGCTTCTGCATCTCGCGGATAGCTACCGGTGTGGTGATATCATTTCCCAGAACCAGATCCAGATCGGCCTCGATGAGCTGTCCCGCTTTTACCTCGGGAAGGCCGGCGTGCGCCGCAAGGATCTTCTGTGTCATTGTCATTCCCATGATTTTGTTCTCCTTTTATCTGTAGTTTCTGCATATCTGTGGAAATAAGCTCCTTTCGGGTATGCAGTCTTTATTTTCAGCTTCTTGTATTCTAGCACATTTATTGATATAATCAAAATACATATTAATAATATTTATTATAATTATAAGTTATGTTTCAAAAAATTAGGAATAACCTGATGATTCCTGCTGAAATTCTTTGCAGCGTCAGGCTTCTCTCTTTTTTATAGAAAGGATTTGAATCATGAACCAGAATCTATCCCTCTACCGCATTTTCTACACCGTCGCCCTGACCGGCAATATTTCTCACGCCGCCGACGAACTCTTTATCAGCCAGCCCGCAGTCAGCAAGTCTATCCGAAAGCTGGAACAGTCTATGAACACGGCTCTCTTTACCCGGTCCTCCCGGGGGGTCCAGCTGACCGAAGACGGGGAACTGCTTTTCTCACATGTGAAATCCGCTTTTCGGACCCTGGAAAACGCGGAAAATCAGCTTCGCCTCCGCCGGGAGCTGGGCATGGGGCAGCTTCGTATCGGGGCCAGCTCGACTCTCTGCAAATATGTGCTGATGCCGAGGCTCAAGGATTTTATCAAGACCCATCCGCACCTGCGGGTGACCATTTCCTGTCAGGCTACCAATCAGACGCTCCAGATGCTGGAAAATGGCGATCTGGATCTGGGGCTGACCGGTCGGCCCGAGGATCCGGGGACGTTGCTTTTTTCGCCGGTCATGGAGATTCAGGATACATTTGTGACCACCCGGGATTATCTTGATAATCTGTCCCGGCAGCTGGGGCAGCCTGTTCCCGAGAATCTGACTGCTGAGGACTCTGTTTCTTTCATAAAAAATGGCGTCCTGATGCTGCTGAATCGGGAGAATCTTACCCGGCAGTATCTGGACGCGCACATGAAGGAGCATACGCTGTTTCCGGAAAATGTGTTGGAGACCTCCTCCATGGATCTGCTCATTGATTTCGCCAGGGTAGGGCTCGGCATTGCCGGGGTGATCCGACAATTTGTGCAGACGGAGCTGCAAAGCGGTTCTCTCATCGAGCTGCCGCTGCCTTTTCCTATCGCTCCCCGGGAAATCGGGTTTCTGTGCCGGGAAGAGGCGGAGTATAAAAGGATTTAGCTTGTGTACGGACAGGAGAAGAACCGCTCCCTACCGGAACACGCAGATTTTCCTACTCCTCGCAGGCGGCTTATTCGCGCCCGACCGCCAAACTCGGCCCGATGGGCCTCAGACAGTGGCTCCTTCGGGCGCTGCCAGCCTGCTCGTCGCTACGGAAAATCAGCTAACGTTCCGGAAGGGAGCGGTTCTTCTCCTGTCCGGGATGTAGTTTTCTCCTGGTATTCTACTTATTATTCTACGGTGACGCTCTTCGCCAGGTTGCGGGGTTTGTCGACGTCGAGGCCCCGGGCTACGGATACATAGTAGCCCAGCAACTGAAGCGGTATGACAGCCAGGGACGCTGTGAAGTGCTCGTCGGTCTTCGGGATGTAGGTGACGAAGTCGGCAGTGTCTTCAATGTTGTAGTGACCGTAGGTGGTCAGACCCATCAGGTAGGCGCCGCGGCTCTTGCACTCGACCATATTGCTGACAGTCTTTTCGTAGAGGTCGCTCTGGGTCAGGATTCCGATGACCAGGGTGCCGTCCTCGATGAGGCTGATGGTGCCGTGCTTCAGCTCACCCGCGGCGTAGGCCTCGGAGTGGATGTAGCTGATTTCTTTCATTTTCAGGCTGCCCTCCAGGGAGATGGCGTAGTCGATGCCGCGTCCGATAAAGAAGACATCGTGGGCTGCGGCCTGCTTGGAGGCGAACCACTGGAGACGCTCTTTATCCTGAAGTATCCGGGTGATTTTCTCCGGCAGGGTTCCCATTTCCGCGATCAGGCTCCTGTAGCGGTCTTCATCGATCGCACCGCGTACCTTCGCGAACTGGACGGCCAGGATGTCGCAGGCCAAAAGCTGGGTGCTGTAGGCCTTGGTGGTAGCCACAGAAATCTCCGGTCCGGCCAGGGTGTAGAATACGTTGTCTGCCTCACGGGCGATGGAGGAGCCAACCACATTTACGATGGCAAGGGTACGGATACCCATGCTTTTGGCCTCACGAAGAGCCGCCAGGGTGTCTGCGGTCTCGCCGGACTGACTGACAAGGATAACCAGTCCCTTTTTGTCCAGCAGCAGGGTCCGATAGCGGAATTCGGACGCCAGTTCCACACGGACCGGGATTTTCGCCAGATCCTCGATGACATACTGGGCGGACATGGCCGCATGATATGCGGAGCCGCAGGCCACCATGTATATCTGGCTGATATCGCGGATTTCTTCCTCGGAAAGTCCCATCTCAGACAGATCGATTGTGCCATCCTTTACCACAGAGTTCAGGGTATCCTGTAAGGCTTTTGGCTGCTCGTGGATCTCTTTCATCATGAAATGCTCGAAGCCCGCTTTTTCCGCCGCTTCGGCGTCCCATTTAATCTCCACCGGCTCTTTCTCGATTTCGTCGCCATCCAGGTTATAGAAGGTAATTTTGCCCTTCTGCAGACGGCCCAGCTCCAGGTTGCCGATGTAGTAGACGTTGCGGGTATATTTCAGGATGGCGGGAACGTCGGACGCCACGAAGCACTCGCCGTTCTCCATGCCCAGGAAGATGTACTGCCCCTCCGGCGAGCAGCGGATCGACCGCACGGGCACGTGCAGGTTCGGCGTCTGCGTGAACGCCGCCGGCCTGCCCTCTCCGCCGTAGCGCTCCTCCATCGCGGGCGTCACCAGCGCGAAGTCGCTCAGCCGCATCATGAACAGCGTGATCTTGTCTCCGCCGGCGATCAGGTACTGCGTGTCGTTGCTCAGCGCGATGCAGTTCGGCTGGCTGTTCATCTCCTTCTCGTTCAGCTTCACGCCCAGCGACGAGTACAGGTGGAACTTGAAGTCCGCCTCCGAGTAGAACACCACGTTGCCCTCGTTCGTGAGGGCGCACCAGCTCACCGCGGGGATCGCCGGCAGCTTCTTGTCGTAGTCCGCGTCGAAGATGGTACGCAGGTACGTGGCGTCCGCCAGCGAGTACAGAATGACTACTCCTCAGCCTCTCTCCTCACGCCCACTCGTGCCGTCGCGGCTTCCCGAGCACACCAGGTTCATCTCCTTGTTGATCGCCACGGACGTCACCGCGCCGTCGTGCCCGTACAGCGTGCGCTTCGCCACCACGCGCGGCGCGCTCTCGGGGTGCTCCAGCGTGAGCAGCACCACGGAGTTGTCCAGGGAGCCCATCACCACCGTCGTGTCGTCGCGCGAGATCGCCACACACGACAGGTCGTCCTGCCCCGTGGCGATCGTCGCCAGCGTCGCGCCCGTCTGCGTGCTCACGATGCGCAGCGCGTGGTCCCACTGGCCCACCACGCACGCGAACAGCCCGTTGTGAGCCACTGCCACCAGCTGCGCCGCCTGCAGCGACGGCCGCTCGACGTCCAGCAGCGGCGAGAACGGTTCCGCCACTACCGGGCAGCCGCGTCCGCGCAGCAGCGGATCTACGCCGATGTCGAAGGGCGTGCTGCGGCCGTTCTGCTGTTTCACGGGGTTCACCGCCAGCGCGCGCGTCTTCGCGAGCGTCACGACGCTGCCCGTGGCGCCGTTCACGCCCACGGCCATCACGCCCGCTCCCAGATTGATGTTCGTCTTGTACAGCGCCAGCGCGCGCGCGGCGGGCAGGCTGCGCGAGGAGCCCGCGCCGAGGAAGCGGCAGCCGGCGGGCGAGAGCCAGTCGCGGTAGGACAGCAGCGGCACGGGCGGCAGCAGCTGCAGCGGGCGGCGCTGGTGGTGCGGGTTGGCGAACAGCTGCAGCGGCGTCTGCCCGAAGTTCTCCAGCATGTCATTGGCCTGCTGCCAGTCGGCGCGGCTGCTGCGGCAGAGCGCCTCCATGTCCAGCGCGCCGTAGTAGGTGACGTGCGAGAAGACGTTGTAGCAGGCCTCTGCCTCCGGCCCGCGCTGCTTGAAGCCGAACACCAGGTCGATCCACTTGTGGATGTGCGCCGACACGAACTCGCTCTCCAGCGCGTCGCGGTTGATGCGCACGAACGCCTCGGGCGTCTTCGCCCACGGCGGCAGCTCCACGTCGCCGATCGGGTCGGCGCAGTCCTGGCGCACGCCGAGGTTGAGCCTACGGGTGACACACAGCACTTAACCCTGCTTGTTGTTGTTGCGGAGGAAGTCCGGCAGGTAGAAGAACTCGGGGATCAGCTCCTTCACATCGCCGTCGTTGGTGGTGCAGCCGCTGTAGGTGTTGCGCAGGCTCCAGAACTGGCGGTCCGGCCGGTCGAACTTGCCGTCCTGCAGGAAGATGTGCAGTGACGTGTACGGCTCCAGACGGATCAGGTACCACAGCACGTTCGCGCTGTTGCTGTAGTGTGTCGAAAAGAACCGCGGCGGCGGGCACAGGATGCCCAGGCGGTCCTCCGTCTCGCCGGCGCGCTGCTGGTAGTTCTCCTTCATCACATCGAACTTGTCCTACGCTTTAGTGCTCTCCCACACTCCCACGCGCAGCGCCTCGCGGCGGTACTCCAGCTGCGCGCCCATCGGATAGGCGAAGTCGCGGTAGACCTTCGGGTCGCGCAGGTCGATGGAGGCGCTGGTGTAGTCGGCGATCACCCAAGGGAACACGTAGTACTGCGAGAGGTCGTTGTAGGTGCGGCCCGCCAGGCGGTTGAGGCGCATCAGGTACTCGAAGGTGGAGATCTCGCGGTTCACCCAGCGGCGCGTCGAGTCGTCGTGTGCGTAGCGCTCCTCCGCCGTCGCGCCGAGGAAGGGCGTGAGGCTGGGCGGGTTGAGGCGGCGCAGCTGCTCGTGGAAGGCGAGACGCGCGCCGGGCGAGGAGAGCGAGAAGAAGGAGGAGGTGCCGTCCTGGAAGAAGAGCTCCACCGCCGTGTTGCGGAAGAGATAGAGGCGGAACTCCTCGTGCGTCAGCTCGCCCAGCCGCCAGATCTTGTTCTCGGGCAGCTTCAGCATCAGGTACTTGTTCACGCCCTCGAAGCGCTTGGCACTGGCGATGTACGCCGTCTGCTTGTCGATCTGCTGCTTGAACTCCGCCTCGAACTCGGGGCTCAGCGTGAACGACAGCGTGGACGTGGTCAGCTCCAGCTTGCCGCGCGCCGCCAGCATCGGCGTCACCATCAGGCACTCCTGCGAGAAGAGGACGCGGCCCTGGTGGCGGCTCGTCATCAGCTCCTCGTTCGCGCTCTTCGCCTCCTCCTTGGGCAGGTCCTCCTCCACGGAAGACCGCATCAGGCTGGACATGCCGCTCACGCTCAGCGTCGGCTCGTTCTCCTCCGTCGTCTCGTTCCACACCGACGCGTCTGCGTGCGTCGTGCCCTTCGGGTCCTTCACCAGGATCGGGTGCATGTCGAACGCGTTGAAGCGGTCCGTCAGCGTCAGAATGCTACGCCTCACGCCCACGACCCATTCCCACCCCTCGTTGCTGCCCAGCTCGCCCCACGGCCCACGCTCGTGCTCCAGCGCCTCCACCATCAGCGACCACCGACGCACCGTGATTTGGTGCTTGCGCCAGAAGGTGTGCGAGCCCTCCTTCAGGCAGCGCACCTCGTAGCCCTTCTCCTGCACCTGCGCGAACGCGATTGCCGCCAGCACGCGCTGCGTCGCCGCCTCGCCCTGCATCGCGTAGTGCTTCCCGCTCGCCAGCGACGCCTCCAGCGTCTGGCGCACCGCTGCCTACATGTCACGCCCGCTTGCTGCCCGCACGAGGTTGAGGAAGAAGGTGACGTCGCTGGTAAGGTGCAGCAGCTCCAGCGTCTTCGACAGGTGCGTGTTCTTCTCCGCCCAGCACTCTGGCGGCAGCGTCAGCATCGCGTTCACTACGCCTCAGTCCCGCGCCCGACGCCCACGCTCCTTGTTCACCGCCTCGTACAGCTCCAGCTGCGCCTTCTGCTTGTCGCTCAGCAGCCACTTTCGCTTCGGCTTCGCCTCGTCCACCTCCTTCAGCATCTCTCGCGCGCGCGCCTCCATGTTCTTCAGCGCCATGCCGCCCATCTCGATCAGCGTCGCCTTGAAGTCGTCCGTGTTCGGCAGTGACGACTACGCCTCACCTATCACTCCCTCGCCCACCTCCGTCTGCAGCGTGCGCAGGCTGTCGTTCAGGCGGCTCAGGTACGCCAGGTCGTTCAGCGGGAAGTCCTTGCTGCCCAGCAGCAGCTTCAGCTGCTTCGCCACCTGGATCGCCTCGTTGTACAGCGGTTTGTACGCCTCCTCCAGCGGCAGCGGGCTGCTTATCGCGCCCTCCGACGCCACGCCGAAGAGGCCCAGCGTGTTGTCCGCCGTCTCCGGCATGGCAGGTGCCACGCCGCCCAGCAGGTCGTCCACGGACAGCTGCGGCGTCTGCGTGGACTGCGGCACGGGCATACCCAGCAGATCGTCCACAGAAGACTGCGCCGGCATGCCCAATAGGTCCGCCGCCGACGTCGCAGGGGCCATAGGAGCCACAGCAGGCATCACAGCAGGAGCCGCAGCAGGAACCGTCGTAGAAACGGCAGGGGTAGCCTCGGCAGGCATGCCGAGGAGGTCGTCGACGGAGGGCTGAGGCGGCGACTGGAGCGAGAGGTCCTCGGAGAGCTCGCAGTGGTCGTTGAGCACGAGGCTGTAGCGCGTGAGCAGCGAGAGCAGCAGCGCGATGTCCATCGTGAAGCACTCGCGCTTCAGCTCGCCGATGGCCGCCGTCTTCGCCAGCTCGCCCGCCACCAGCCCGATGGCCTCGATCAGCACGGTGATCAGCGTGTTGAAGGGCGCCACCAGCTGCCAGTTGTAGTGGTCGCGCTCCACCTCCTTCTCGTCCTCGTCCTCGGGGATCTCCAGCATGAACGCCACCACCTCGTACAGGTATGTCACCACCGGCTGGATCGTCAGCAGGAAGTTCGTCTACGCTTCAGCACGCCGCGCCGCCACTACCCGGTTGCCCGGCATGCCCAGCATCGAGATGATGCGGTTCACCACCAGGATGTAGAAGTCCGCGAAGAGGCCCTTCGTGAAGCTCTCCGCGTCGCTCTTGAAGTAGCCCAGGCCCAGGTACCGCTTGATCGCGCCGAAGATCAGCTTCATCAAACGCACCGTCTCCTCGTCCTTGCGCACCTTGCTCGCGTTCGTCACCGTCTTGTACAGGTTCTTCTCCATCGTCGACACCACCACCGACAACAGCAGCGCCTGCGTCTCGCTCCACACGCCGTCCAGGATGCCCGGCGCCTCGTCGCGCACGCGGCACACGAACACGAACACGTAGTCGTACCAGAAGGGCAGGTTCAGCAGCTGGTTCAGGTTGGTGGTCCCGTTGATGTCTACACCTCACGCTGCACAGCCGCGCGCACTGGAGAAGAGCGAGACGAAGGCGGAGTAGTACTTGGGGATGAGCGTAGCATCGATGCGCGGCAGCAGCTGTAGGAAGAGCGGGATGAACGGCGCCATCTGAATGCTCAGGTTGTCTAGGCCTCACTCCCACCGCGCACGCCCACCGTTGTCGTCGATGTGCTCCGAGTTCACGATGAGCTGCAGCAGGCGACGCACCAGCGCCTCCGTTACCACCTCCTGCGGTACGGTCGCCGCCACGAAGTCCATGATCACGTGCGAGCGCTGGCGACTCACGCCCAGCACCGGCCACAGCGCCGCGTTGGGCGAGTGCTCGCAGAGCGTCACCACGAAGCAGAACAGCTCCAGCGCCTTCGCCGCCAGCGCCGCGTCCTCCGCCTTCAGCAGCGCCAGGAACAGCGGCAGCACGCCCGCGTTCACTACGCCTCACGCCACGCCCACGCGCCCACCGTTCAGGTCCTCCGTCGGCTTCTCCGGAATGCCCGCCGCGATCGTCTCCGCCGTGAGCAGCTCCACGGGCTGCGCAGGCTGCGCACCCTCAGTCGCAGCAGGCATAGCAGGCACACTCGGCCTGTCGAGAATGAGGTCCTCGGGGAGGTCGAGCGAGAGGTGGGAGAAGCCGGCCATGCTCTCGACGAAGAAGGCGCCCATGCCGTCCTTGTGCAGCAGGCGGTCGAACAGGTCGAAGAACAGCCGCAGCAGCGCCGCGTCCTTCACGCGGCAGCTCCACAGCAGCGTGTTGGCGAGATAGAAGCAGGCGTACTTCGTGATCATCGCCGGGTCTTCCAGCAGCACGCACAGGATCTCGTACAGCACCTGCCGGATCGCCGCGCGGTCCTCCTGCGACGCCTTCGCCGCGCTCTCACCCTGCGTCGTCTTCGTCTCCTCCAGCGCCAGCCACTGCGTCAGGATGTGGCGGTCGTCGCCCAGCTACGCCTCACACGCCTTCGCTATATCCACCTCCTCCGGCACTGCGACGGGGCTGCTGCTGTAGAAGTAGCGGAGGATGTGGCAGAAGCCCTCCAGCCCCGTGCTCTTGATCACGGCGATCAGGCCCTCGTTCTCGTTGTTCTGCAGCACGCGCAGAATGGTGTCGTACACCTGCTTCTGCACCGCTGCGTCGCAGTACACCCAGAACGACGCGTTCATGAAGAACGCCTTGAAGATCTGCTGGTGCGCCTCCTGCGACAGGCTCGGGTCCTCCAGCAACTGCGTCGCCTTCTCCAGGAAGCCCACCGTCACGTCCTTCGGACTCGCCTTCTGCATCAGGTACGCGATCACGTCGAAGCCGTTCTGCTTCTCCATGAACTCGCGGCTCGCACCGCTGCCCTTGATCGCGTTGGATAGCAGCTCGTACAGCTCGCGCGTGAACGCCTCGTTCGCACGGCCGTCGCCCGACTGCCCGTGCTCCGCCAGATCCATCTGCGGCAGCAGCGGGAAGAACAGCGCGATGCCGCCCAGCGAGTCCAGCACCGAGGCGATCTGCTTCGTCGAGCACACGTGGCTGCCGCTCAGCAGCATCCCGTTCACGGCGCGCACCGCACCCTCCGCCTCCTTCGCGCCGCTGGCCCACTTCTGCGCGCGCAGCTGGACAGGCGTGTCGTCCAGCACGCAGGTCTTCTCGCGGTTCATCACACACGCGGACAGGTTCACCAGCAGGCTGCCCGGCAGGCTGCCGTTGCAGACCTCCTGAATGGCCCTGCGGTCCGCGGGCTGGAAGCTGGTGTCGTCGAACACCGGCCGGCTCTCCGTCGCATAGTTCTCGAAGTTGAACATGTAGTTGGGGCCCAGCAGGAACATGCCGCGCGCCTGCGTCTTCGTCACCGCCTTGCTCAGCATGTACACGGTGCCCAGCTCGCCCGAGAATTCCGTGTACGCTGTGGGAATCGACGTGAACGGCAGGTCCACGCCGCGCGTGCCCACGAACATGCGCACGGAGCGAGAGAAGGCGGGGTAGGGCGCGACGCACTCGAAGTTGGTCTGGCCGTTGAGCGAGACGAAGAGCGGGTGCATCTTCTGCAGGCGGTTGTAGCTCTGCGAGACGGCGAGGTGGTACCAGTGGTTGTCGAGAATGGGCAGGTTGGTGTCGGGCAGTGGCACCTCCTTCCCGTTCTGGTACAGCTTGATGACCAGCGCCGCGTTCTGGATGTAGATCAGGAAGGCGCTCTCGCCTTCCACGAAGGAGAACAGGTGCGGCACGGCGAACTCTACGCTCGGAGCCCAGCGCCGCGCCTACCGCCCTCCATGATCCAGTCGGCCATCAGCGACGACAGGTTGAACCACAGCGACAGCGTGTAGCCCGTCTGTGGGAAGTGTGGGATGCCCTCCGCCTGCACCACCTGCATCGTCGGCACGGTCTGTCCTCCCTGCACCACCTGCCCCACGCGTGCCAGCTCGGTCACGATCTGCAGACCGGAGGCGGGCGGCACAAGCAGGTAGGACTGGTCGGGCTTGCGCACGTCCATCACGGAGTACAGCGTGTTCAGCATGCGCACGATCTGGTTGGCGTAGCGCGCGCGGCTCTCGCCCTGGATGTGCAGCAGGCGGAACACCTTCTTCAGCTGCTGCACCGTGATGTTGTGCTTCGCCACCGACTGCACCAGCTCCAGCACCAGCGGCACGTTGGCCTCCGCGAACGCCTCCAGGTGCTACGCCTCACTCGCGTCCACCGCTCGCACGTCCAGCAGCAGGTCCACGAGGCCGCGCTGCTCCGTCGTGATGGCGATCAGGTTCAGCTGCTCTACTGCTCACCGCGCACCGCCGCCGCTACGGTTCTTCGACTCCAGGAAGCTCTTCAGCAGCAGCAGACAGCTGCGCTGCAGCGCCGGCTGCGTCTTCAGCACGAAGAACACCAGCACGCGCAAGAAGTCGGGGTGCACGATCCGCACGGAGTCGACCAGCGCCTTCTTGTCCAGCACAGCCTGGAAGTCCGCCTGCAGCCCGGGCGTCTCCTCCTCGCGCACCACGCGCAGGATGAACGCCTTGAAGGCGGGCATGTCGTCGTAGAACGACAGCGTGTCGAACAGCAGCCGGTCCGTCACGACGTTGAACAGCGACTGCAACAGCTGCGGCGTGTACCCGTCCGCGCCCGCCGCGATCACGCTCTAGCCCTCACGCCGCGCGGCAGGCCCTACGGTGAACTGGTCGTCCTCGACGGTGCGGCGGAAGTCGGCGTAGAACTCGGGGTTGTTCTGGAGCATCAGGAACATGGTGAAGAACATGTGATACACCACACCCATGTAGAACTCACTACGCCTCACGCCCACATCACAGGCCCACTTCGGGTCCTCGGAGGTGATGATGGAGATGCAGTGGATCAGGAAGTGGCGTTAAGCGACCCTTATGCCACAGCAAGGATATGTTCGTCTTGTGCAGGACGTCCTGGC
>QWCN01003299.1_pt1 | contig 19045 bp, 12 predicted proteins | sample 1972711 | NCBI WGS metagenome assembly QWCN01 (sample SAMN09866707, study PRJNA288562) | Human gut metagenome isolate term1_stool, whole genome shotgun sequencing... | isolation source: gut | host: Homo sapiens | place: USA: California
AGGAGAGGGGGGACCGGGGGAGAGGAACTTCGGCGTTTGAGATGGTCCTCTCCCCCGGGGCAGGGATAGCAGGCAACCAAAAGGGCAAGCCCCCTGCGGATTTCCGAATGGCAAGGTCAGCAGGCGACCAAAACCGGCACGCCCCCCGCCGGGCACCGGGGACGGCAGGTCGAGCCGCCGCCGCGCCAACGCCGCAAAAAAAGTATAGGCGACCGCCCCGCTTTTGTGTAAGTCGGCTATAGACAAACCAAAGTAGGTGTGCTATAATAAAGTGTTGAAATAATGTCGGAAAACGGTTCGGCACGAGCCGGGAAAGGCAGGCGCACATGAAGTACTCCCGCGAGGAGATTCTGCAGTATGTTGCCGAGGAGGATGTCAAGTTCATCCGGCTGGCTTTCTGTGACGTGCGCGGACGGCAGAAAAATATATCCGTCATGCCCGGCGAGCTGGAGCGCGCGCTGGACGGCGGCATCGCCATTGACGCATCGGCAATCGCCGGCTTCGGCGGCGAGGTGCGATCCGACCTCCTGCTGCGCCCCGATCCCGCTACGCTGGCGCCCCTGCCGTGGCGCCCCGAACACGGGCGCGTCGTGCGCTTGTTCTGCACGCTGGAAAACCCGGACGGCAGTCCCTGTCAAGCCGATACCCGCGCCCTGCTGGCGCAGGCTGTGGCGGACGCGCAAGCGCAGGGACTGGAATTCTCCTTCGGCGCCGAGATGGAATTCTACCTGTTCCGCCGCGACGAGGAGGGAAAGCCCACCGGGATCCCGTTTGATTCCGCCGGCTATATGGACGTCGCGCCGGAGGACAGGGGCGAGAACGTGCGCCGGGAAATCTGCCTGACGCTGGAGCAGATGGGCATCCGCCCCGAAAGCTCCCACCACGAGGAAGGTCCCGGACAGAACGAGATCGATTTCCGCTATGCAGACCCGCTGACAGCGGCGGATCAGGCAGTCACCTTCCGGAGCGTGGTGCAAACCATCGCCGCACGGAACGGACTGTACGCGGACTTCTCCCCCAAGCCCCTGCCGGACAAGCCCGGCAACGGGATGCACATAAACCTCTCGGCAGCGTATACCCTGCTGTCCGGACGGGCGGGCGAGGATGTCCTGCCCCGCCTCATCGCCGGGGTGCTGTACCGCGCGGCGGAGATGACTCCCGTGCTCAACCCCTCCGAGGCATCCTACCGACGCTTCGGCTCCTGCAAGGCGCCCCGCTATATCTCGTGGTCGGCGCAGAACCGCTCCCAGCTCATCCGCGTGCCGGCGGCGGTCGGCGCGTACCGCCGGGCGGAGCTTCGTTCCCCCGACCCGGACTGCAACCCCTACCTTGCCTACACCATGCTCATCCGGGCGGGGCTGGAAAGCATCCGGCTGGGACTGCCCCTGCCCGACCCCGTTGACTGCAACCTGTACACCGCGCCCGCGGAGCTGACGGCGGGACTTGCCCGTCTGCCCGGCAGTCTTGCCGATGCGAAAGCTGCCGCCCGGGCAGGCGACTTCCTGGCAGACTGTCTGCCGGAGCCGGTGCGGGCGTTTTACCTGAGCTGAGGGGGTGTCCCGATGCAGTCCAAGCAACCCGACTGCCTCCGCACGTACAGCCTGCTGCTGGCGTCGCCGTCGGACAGGTTCAACCAGACTCTGCGCCCCCTTCTGCCGCCGGAACGCTTCTCGCCCGTCATCACGGTGAGCAGCGCGGCGGACGCCCGCCGTCAGCTGGCGGCGCGGCACCCCGACCTGCTGCTGGTCAACGCGCCCCTGCCGGATGAGTTCGGCACGGCGCTGGCAACCGACACCTGCGGCGCCGGCGCGACCGGCGTGCTGCTGCTCGTGCGGGCGGAGCAGTACGCCGACCTTTGCTGGCAGGCAACGGCGGCAGGCGTGCTGATCCTGTCCAAGCCGACTCCCTCCGCCCTGCTGCTCCAGTCCCTGACGCTCCTGTGCGGGACGCGCGAGCGCCTGCGCCGCATGGAGCAGAAAACGGTATCCATGGAGGACAGGATGGAGGAAATCCGCCTTGTCAACCGGGCAAAGTGGGTGCTGATCGACCAGCTCCGCATGACCGAGCAGGAGGCACACCGCTACATTGAAAAGCAAGCGATGGACCGGTGCGTCACCCGCCGCGCCGTGGCGGAATCCATCCTGGCAACCTATCGCTGAGCGCCGGGGAGCGCACCGTCCCCCGGACACCTGATTCTGAACTGATTTTGAGGAGGAGTATCCCATGACCAAATATATTTTTGTGACCGGGGGCGTCGTCTCCGGGCTCGGAAAAGGCATCACCGCCGCCTCGCTGGGGCGGCTGCTCAAGGCACGCGGCTTCAAGGTCGCGGCACAGAAGCTGGATCCGTATATCAACGTGGATCCCGGCACCATGAGCCCCTATCAGCATGGCGAAGTGTACGTTACCGAGGACGGCGCCGAGACCGATCTGGATCTCGGGCACTATGAGCGCTTCATCGACGAGGACCTCAACCGTTTTTCCAACCTGACCACGGGCAAAGTGTACTGGAACGTGCTCAACAAGGAGCGCCGCGGCGAGTACCTCGGCTCCACCGTGCAGGTCATCCCCCATATCACCAACGAAATCAAGGACTTCGTGTACCGCGTCGGCAAGCAGACCGATGCCGACGTAGTCATTACCGAGATCGGCGGTACCATCGGCGACATAGAGTCCCAGCCCTTTCTGGAGGCCGTGCGGCAGATTTCTCTGGAGGTCGGGCGGGAGAACAGTCTCTTTATCCATGTCACGCTGGTACCGTTTTTGCGTGGCTCGGACGAGCATAAATCCAAGCCGACCCAGCACTCGGTCAAGGAGCTGCAGGGCATGGGCATCAATCCCAACATCATCGTCCTGCGCTGTGACGAGCCGCTGGAGCCTTCCATTTTTAAGAAGATCTCCATGTTCTGCAACGTCAAGCCGGACTGCGTGATCGAGAACCTCACCATCCCGTACCTCTACGAGGCACCGCTGATGCTGGAGCAGGCAAACTTCTCCGCCGTGGTCTGCCGCGAGCTGGGACTGGACGCGCCGGAGCCGGATCTTGCCGAGTGGTCGGACATGGTCACGCGCATCAAGACGCGCGAGAAGGAGGTACACATCGGGCTGGTCGGCAAGTACGTGCAGCTGCACGACGCCTACCTCTCCGTGGCGGAGGCTATGCGCCACGCCGGGTACACGCTCAACACGCACATCCGCATCCACTGGATTGATTCCGAGACGCTGACCGAAGCCAACGCCGGGGAGACGCTGGGCTCGCTGGACGGCATCATCGTACCGGGCGGCTTCGGCGGGCGCGGCATCGAGGGGATGATCGTCGCCGTGCAGTACGCGCGCGAGCATCACGTGCCCTTCTTCGGCATCTGCCTGGGTATGCAGATCGCCGTGATTGAGTTCGCACGGCACGTGGCGGGCATTCCCGATGCGCACTCCGGCGAGTTTGACGAGCTGTGCCGCCACAAGGTCATCGACTTTATGCCCGGTCAGAGCAACAACATCGACAAGGGCGGCACGCTCCGTCTGGGCGCCTACCCCTGCCGCATCCAGCCCGGCACGACCATGGCGCGCTGCTATGGCACCGAGCTTATCTCCGAGCGCCACCGCCACCGCTACGAGTTCAACAACGACTACCGCGACATCATGCAGGCTGCCGGACTGACGCTGTCCGGTCTGTCCCCCGACGGCTCCCTGGTCGAGACCGTGGAGCTGTCCGACCGCCCCTTCTTCGTGGGCGTTCAGTATCACCCCGAATTCAAGTCCCGTCCCAACCGCGCACACCCGCTCTTCCGCGGCTTTATCGCCGCCGCACTGGAAAAGGCGGAGACGCGCTGAGCGCCGGACGGCAAACGGAAACGGTAATCTCACCCCGCCGAAAGCGGAAGATGGAAAGGAAGGATCAGATGAGTTTTTATGCCGGATCGGAGGGCAGATGCCTCCGCACGCAATCCGACGGACGCACCCCCGACACCCTGCACGAGGAGTGCGGCGTGTTCGGCGTGTACGCCCCCAGGCAGACCGACATTGCAGGACTGATTTACTACGGGCTGTATTCGCTCCAGCACCGGGGGCAGGAAAGCTGCGGCATTGTGGTCAATGACGACGGCGTGTTCGTCTCCCACAAGGACCTGGGACTTGTCAATGAGGTTTTCGGCAAGGACGTCCTGCGCCGCCTGCCCACCGGGCGGCTGGGCGTGGGGCACGTCCGCTACGGCACGACAGGCGGCACCGACCGCGCCAACTGTCAGCCCATTGAGATCAACCACAGCAAGGGACGGCTGGCGCTGGCGCACAACGGAAACATCAGCAACGCCTACGACCTGCGCTGTGCGTTGGAATCGCGGGGCGCCATTTTCCACACCACCAGCGACACCGAGACCATCGCCTACATCGTCACGCAGGAGCGCCTCTGCACGCCCTCCATTCAGGAGGCGGTCAGCCGCGCCATGTACAGGCTGGACGGCGCCTACTCCATGGTGCTGATGTCCGCCGCCAAGCTCATCGCCGTCCGCGACCCGCACGGCTTCCGCCCGCTGTGCTACGGCGTCATGCCGGACGGAACCTACATCGTCGCCTCCGAATCCTGCGCGCTGGGGGCGGTCGGCGCCCGCTTCGAGCGGGACATCCTGCCCGGCGAGATACTGGTCTTTGACGAGAACGGCGTGCATTCCGACACCTCGCACTGCGCCCCGCACGTGACCTGCGGCAAGCACACCTGCGTCTTTGAGTACATCTACTTCGCCCGCCCCGATTCGGTCATCGACGGGGTATCGGTACACGCCGCCCGCCAGCGCGCCGGGCAGGTTCTGGCACGGCGCCATCCCGCCGAGGCGGACGTCGTCATCGGCGTGCCGGACTCCGGACTGGATGCGGCACTGGGCTACGCGGCGGAATCCGGCATCCCCTACGGCATCGGATTCGTCAAGAACCGCTACATCGGGCGCACCTTCATCTCGCCGGGGCAGGATCAGCGCATCAATCTTGTGCGCATCAAGCTCTCGCCGGTGACCGAGGTGGTCGCGGGCAAGCGCGTTGTGCTGGTGGATGACTCCATCGTGCGCGGCACGACCAGCCGCCAGATCGTCTCGCTGCTGCGCGACGCGGGCGCGACCGAGGTGCATATGCGCATATCCGCGCCGCCGTTCCTCAACCCCTGCTACTACGGAACCGACATTGATTCCCGGGATCACCTGATCGCCGCCCACCACACGGTGGAGGAAACGGCAGCCATCATCGGGGTGGACACGCTGGGCTACCTGCCCGACGGGGATCTGCCCGTGCTGGTCAACAGGGAGGGGCAGACCTGCGAGCAGGCAGGGCTGTGTCACGCCTGCTTCTGTGGGCATTACCCGACCGCCGTCCCGGAGCATACCGAGAAGGATCGCTTTGAAGCAAAGCTCTCCGATAAACCCGCCAAACCACGCTCCCGCAACCGGGAGTAACCAACCGCTGCACAAAGAAAGGATGGATCAAACCATGGAAAATCTGGTCAAACTGTACGAGGGCAAGAGCAAGATCGTGTATGAGGGCACCGAGCCCGGCACCTGCGTCATTTCCTACAAGGACACCGCAACTGCCGGAAACGGCGTCAAGAAGGAGGATCTGCCCGGCAAGGGAAAGCTCAATGCCGCCATCTCCAACATCATCTTTGACTATCTGGCAAAGAACGGCGTCCGGACGCACCTTGTCCGTGTCATCGACGACACGACCGTGCTGGTGCGGAAGGCGGACATCGTGATGGTGGAGGTCATCGTGCGCAACGTAGCGGCTGGCAGCTTCTCCAAGAAGTACGGCGTGCCGGAGGGCACCGCGCTCAACAACCGCGTGGTGGAATTCAGCCTCAAGAGCGACGAGCTGGGCGACCCCATGATCAACGACTCCCAGATCACGGCAATCGGCGTGGCAACGCAGGCGGAGTTGGACGAGCTGCGCGCCATGGCTCTGCGCGTGGATGAGCTGATGACCGAGCTGTTTGCCAAGTGCGGCATCCGGCTGGTGGACTTCAAGCTGGAATTCGGCAGAGCCGGCGGCGAGCTGCTGCTCTGCGATGAGATCTCGCCGGACTCCTGCCGTCTGTGGGACGCCGAGACCAACCGCAAGATGGATAAGGACAGATTCCGCCGCGACCTGGGCAACGTGCTGGACGGCTACCGCGACGTGCTGGCACGTCTGCAGGCGGCGCACGTCTGAGGATCCGGGGGCTCACATGGCTGAGAAACACGCTGTTTACGAAAACCCCCTGTGCCGCCGCTACGCGAGCCGGGAGATGCAGGAAATCTTCTCGGACGACCGCAAGTTTTCCACCTGGCGGCGGCTGTGGGTCGCGCTGGCGGAAAGCGAGCGCGAGCTGGGGCTGAATATTACGGTGGAGCAGATCGCCGAGCTGCGGGCGCACGTGGACGACATCGACTACGACGTGGCGGACGCGCGGGAGCGCGAGGTGCGGCATGACGTCATGGCGCATATCTACGCCTACGGCAAGGTCTGCCCGGACGCGCGGGCGATCATCCATCTGGGCGCGACCAGCTGCTACGTCGGGGACAACACGGACGTGCTCCTGCAGCGGGAGGCGCTCCTGCGCATCCGGACGCTGCTTTTGCGCACCATCGCGGCACTGGCGGATTTCGCGGAGAAGTATGCCGATCTGCCGACGCTGGCGTATACGCACTTCCAGGCGGCACAGCCGACCACGGTCGGCAAGCGCGCAACGCTGTGGCTGCAGGACATGATGCTGGATCTGGAGCATCTGGAGTTTGTGCTGGGCAGCATGAAGCTGCTGGGCTGTCGCGGCACGACCGGGACGGGGGCGAGCTTCCTCGACCTGTTCGGCGGGGACGGGCAGAAGGTCCGCGCGCTGGAGGACAGGATTGCGGAGAAGCTGGGCTTCGCGTCGGCTTACGCCGTCAGCGGGCAGACCTATACGCGCAAGGCGGATTATTTCCTGCTTTCGGTGCTGTCCGGCATCGCGCAGAGCGCCATGAAATTCTCCGGCGACATCCGCCTGCTCTCGCACATGAAGGAGTTTGACGAGCCGTTTGAATCCGGGCAGGTCGGCTCCTCCGCCATGGCGTACAAGCGCAACCCCATGCGGAGCGAACGCATCACGTCGCTTGCACGCTACGTCATCACCGACACGCTCAATCCCGCCCTGACCGCCGGCACGCAGTGGCTGGAGCGGACGCTGGACGATTCCGCCAACCGCCGCATCAGCATCCCGGAGGCGTTCCTGGCAACCGACGGCATCCTGTCGCTCTGCATCAACATCATCTCCGGCGGCACGGTCTATCCGAACGTCATCCGCAAGCACCTGATGGAGGAGCTTCCCTTCATGGCGACCGAGAACATCCTCATGGAGTGCGTCAAGCGCGGCGGCGACCGGCAGATCCTGCACGAGGCAATCCGCCGGCACGCAGTCGCCGCCGGCAAAGCCGTCAAGCAGGACGGCGCCGACAATGACCTGCTGGATCGCATCGCCGCAGATCCGGTCTTCGGGCTGACACGCGCCGATATTGACGCCATCATCGCCGCCGGGCACTTCACCGGGCTTGCCCCGGAGCAGACCCGCGCTTACGTTGCCGCAGTGCGCGCCGCCCTTGCCGCCGATCCCACCCGGGCTGCCGCCCTCGCAACACCGGACGACACCAAGGTGCTGGTCTGAGCCGCACTGCCGGGGCAGTGCCGCAATTTTCCGTTCCGCCGTGCTATTCTCTATACTTATGTAAGGAGACAGAACATCATGTTAACCGCAATCGTGGGAATCAACTGGGGCGATGAAGGCAAGGGCCGTATGGTCGATCTGCTCTCGTCCGACTATGACATCATCTGCCGCTATCAGGGCGGCAACAACGCAGGGCACACCGTCGTCAACGACAAGGGCAAGTTCATCCTGAATCTGCTCCCGTCCGGCATCCTGCGCGAGACCACCGTCAACGTTATGGGTAACGGCATGGTCATTGATCTGGAGCATCTGGTGGGAGAGGTGACGCACCTGCGCGAGAAGGGCATCACCGTCACGCCGGACAACCTGAAAATCAGCGACAAGGCTATCATCTGTATGCCCTACCACAAGCTGCAGGACATCATGGAGGAGGATCGCCTTGCCGACCGCAAGTTCGGCTCCACCCGCCGCGGCATCGCGCCGGTCTACGCCGACAAGTACATGAAAAAAGGTCTGCGCATGGAGGATCTTCTGCACCCGGACACCCTGCGGCAGAAGGTGTACGACATCGTGGAGTGGAAGAACATCACGGTCACGGGCTACGGGCACGCACCGGTCGATCCGGAGGAAATGCTCGCGTGGCTGGATCGCTACGGCTCCGCCGTCGCTCCCTACGTGACCGATGTGTCCGGGTACCTGGAGCAGGCGATCGCGGCGGGCAAGCGCATCCTGTTCGAGGCGCAGCTCGGTGCCCTGCGCGACATTGATTTCGGCATCTATCCCTACACCTCCTCCTCCACGACGCTGGCAGGCTACGCGCCCATCGGCGCGGGCGTCCCCGGTGTCCGGCTGGATTCGGTCGTGGGCATCATGAAGGCGTACTCCACCTGCGTCGGCGAAGGTCCCTTCACCTGCGAGATGTTCGGCGATGAGGCAAAGGCACTGCGCGATGCGGGCGGCGAGTACGGCGCCGCGACCGGGCGTCCCCGCCGGGTCGGACCGTTCGACGTGCCTGCCTCCCGCTACGGCGTCCGGATGCAGGGCGCCGACACCGTCGTGCTGACCAAGCTGGACGTGCTGTCCTATCTGGACAGGGTGCCGGTCTGCGTTGCCTACGAGGTGGACGGCGTGCGCACCACCGACTTCCCGACAGGCGACCGCCTGCTGCGGGCAAAGCCGGTCGTGGAGTATGTTGACGGCTTCGGCGACGTGTCCGCCTGCCGCACGTGGGACTCCCTGCCCGAGAACGCAAGGAAGTATATCCGGTTCATCGAGCAGGCGGTCGGGTGCCGCGTGGGCTATGTCTCGGTCGGCGCGGGACGTGACGAATATATCAAACTGTGATAAGAGGTTTTGATACGTATGGCGAATGTGCAACAGGGACAGCATGAGCTTTTGCTGATTCTGGACTTCGGGGGGCAGTACAAGGAGCTGATCGCCCGGCGCGTGCGGGAATGCGGCGTGCTGTCGATCGTCCGGGCAGGGGATATCTCCGCCGCGGCTGTCCGGGAGATGGCGCCGATCGGCATCATTCTCACGGGCGGTCCGAACAGCGTATACTGCGCGGATTCCCCGCACTGCGACAGGGAAATATTTGAGCTGGGCATTCCGGTGCTGGGCATCTGCTACGGCTCCCAGCTGCTGGCATGGACGATGGGCGGCGAGGTTGCCCCCTGCTCCACCAGCGAGTACGGGCGGACTCCCATGCGCGTGGACACCTCCTCCCCGCTGTTTGCGGGGCTGGACGCGGAGCAGATCGGTCTGATGAGCCACACCGACCGCATCGTGCGCCTGCCGGAGGGCTTCTCCTGCGCGGCGTCCACCGACAACTGCCCCAACGCGGCGCTGGAGGATCGGGCGCGGCGGCTGTACGGCGTCCAGTTCCACCCGGAGGTGGAAAGCACGCCCAACGGGACTGCCATGATCCGCAATTTCCTCTACAACGTCTGCCATGCGGCGGGCGACTACAATCTCCGCGATCTGGAAAAGCAGCTGACGGAGGCTGTGCGGGCGCAGGTCGGGACGGATCATGTCCTGCTCGGACTGTCCGGCGGAGTGGATTCCTCGGTCTGCGCGGCGTTGCTGTCACGTGCCATTCCGGGACAGCTGCACTGCATCTTCGTGGATCACGGACTCATGCGCAAGGATGAGGGCGATGAGGTGGAGGCGGCGTTCCGGGGGCGCGATCTGCATTTCATCCGCGTCAACGCGGCGGATCGCTTCCTCGGCGCGCTGAAGGGCGTGACCGACCCGGAGCAGAAGCGCAAGATCATCGGCGCGGAGTTTGTCCGGGTGTTTGAGGAGGAGGCGCGCAAGCTGCCGCACGTCCGCTACCTCGCGCAGGGAACCATTTACCCCGATGTCATCGAATCCGGCGGCGGCAAGGGCGGCAAGGCGGCGACCATCAAGAGTCACCACAATGTCGGCGGTCTGCCGGATAACATGAGCTTTGCCGGCGTGGTGGAGCCGCTGCGCGGGCTGTTCAAGGACGAGGTGCGCGCACTGGGGCGCCAGCTGGGGCTTCCCGCCGCCTTCGTCAACCGTCAGCCCTTCCCCGGTCCGGGGCTGGGCGTGCGCGTGGTGGGCGAGATCACCGAGGAAAAGCTGGCGATCCTGCGTGAGGCGGACGCCATTTTCCGCGCGGAGATCGTGCGGCGGCACATCCGGGCGGATCAGTACTTCGCCGTGCTGACCGACACCCGGTCGGTCGGTGTGGTGGGCGATTTCCGTACCTACGGGTATACGGTCGCCCTGCGCGCCGTGCGCACATCCGACTTCATGACCTGCGTCTATGTCCCGATTTCGCACACGACGCTGAGCGCCGTTGCCACCCGCATCGTCAACGAGGTGCCCGGTGCCGGGCGCGTCGTCTACGACATCACCGGCAAGCCGCCGGCGACCGTGGAATGGGAGTGACGGCTGCTCCGGCGGGACGTCCCGGGGACGCTGCGCCGCTTACCTTTGCCAAACTGCACGGACTGGGCAACAGCTACCTGTTCGTGTATGCCGACCGCGACCCCGCCGATCCGGCGGCGCTGTCGGTGCGCCTGTCCGACCCGCGCCGCGGCGTGGGGGCGGACGGCATGATCTGGATTCTTCCCTCAGCGGTCGCGGACTTCCGTATGCGTGTTTTCAACGCGGACGGGAGTGAAGCCGCCATGTGCGGCAACGGCATCCGCTGTCTCGGCAAGTATGTGTACGACCGGGGGCTGACGGCACGCACCGAGCTGACCGTGGAGACGCCCGCCGGGATCCGCCGCCTGTGGTTACACACGGCGGGCGGGCGCGTGGCGTCGGTCACGGCGGACATGGGGCGTGCGGCTGTATGTGCCGCGCAGACGCTGACTCTGCCGGACGGCGAAACAATTACCCTGCGCCGCGTGTCGGTGGGCAATCCGCACGCGGTGCTGTTCCGCGCCTCCATGCCGGATGCGGCGCTCCTGCGCCTCGGCACGGCGCTTCAGACGCACCCCGCCTTTCCCGGCGGCGTGAATGTTGAGCTGGTGCATCTTTCTGCTCCCGCGACCCTGCGGATGAGGGTTTTTGAGCGGGGCAGCGGTGTGACCTCCGCCTGCGGGACGGGCGCCTGTGCCGCCGTTGCGGCGGCGGTCGCGGACGGGGTATGCGCATCCGGGGCGGACATCACGGTTCGGCTGGACGGCGGCGAGCTGACTGTCCGCGCCGAGCCGGACGGGACGCTGTTCCTGACCGGGGCTGCCGAGGAAATCTGTGAGGGAACCGCCTGGGTGTAAGCGGGGAAGGAAAAAGAACACAGAGCCGGCAGGTTCAGCCAATGCCGCAAAAATCCATTTCCCGCAGAGACTTTTCCAGTTTTGACCGTTTGCCGCCGCGGACAACGCGGAATCATCCATTCCGGATCGGGCAGATGACGCCCGGAATGAAAGGAGAAAGAAACATGAAGCAGAAAGACCGGAAGCTCGTCTTAGAGGACGGCAGCGTGTACACCGGCTACGGGTTCGGATACCCGGCAGACCGCGTGTGCGAGATCGTGTTCAACACCTCCATGGTCGGGTACCAGGAGATCGTCTCGGATCTGTCCTATACCGATCAGGCGGTCGTGATGACCTACCCCCTCATCGGCAACTACGGCGTTACCGATGACGACTTTGAGTGCAAAACACCCGGGATCGGCGGCATGATCGTGTATGACTACAACGATATGCCCTCCAACTTCCGCTACACCAAAACCCTGTCCGAGCTGCTGGAGGAGAACGGAATCCCCGGGCTGTCCGGCGTCGATACGCGCAGTCTTACCCGCAGTATCCGGGATCACGGCACGCGGCGCGGCTTGCTGACTGCCATAGACACCCCCGTCGGGCAGGCGCTGGAAATCATCCGCGCAACCCCCGTTCCGCATGACGCCGTAGCGCGCGTCAGCTGCCGCAAGCGCTGGTACGCCCGGACTGCCAACCCCCGCTTCAATGTCGTGGCGGTGGACTGCGGCATCAAGCTGAATATCGTCCGCAGTCTGAATCAGTTCGGCTGCAACGTCACCGTGGTGCCGTATACCACCACGGCGGAGGAAATCGCATTCCTGAAGCCGGACGGCGTCTTTCTCTCCAACGGCCCCGGCGACCCGGCGGACGTCCTGCCCGTTATCCGGACGGTGCGCGGTCTGCGCGGACGCTTCCCCATCTTCGGCATCTGCCTCGGGCATCAGCTCATTTCGCTTGCCTACGGCGCCGAAACCTACAAGCTCAAGTTCGGGCACCGCGGCGGCAACCACCCGGTCATGAACCTGACGACGGGAAAGGTCGAGATGACCTCGCAGAACCACAGCTACGCCGTGCGTCCGGAGTCACTGGAGGGAACGGGACTGACCGTCACCCACCGCAACCTGCTGGATGACACCGTGGAGGGTGTCGCCTGCCCGGCGGACAGCGTTTTCTCGGTACAGTACCACCCGGAGAGCGCGCCCGGACCGCAGGACAGCCGATACCTGTTTGAGCAATTCGTCCGGAGCATGGCGGACGCAAAGGAGGTGAGCCGGAATGCCTAAGAGAACCGATATACGGAAGGTGCTTGTCATCGGCTCCGGTCCCATCGTGATCGGGCAGGCGGCGGAGTTTGACTACGCCGGCACGCAGGCGTGTCTGGCTCTCAAGGAGGAGGGCTACGAGGTTATCCTCGCCAACTCCAACCCCGCGACCATCATGACCGACACCTCGGTCGCCGACAAGGTGTACATGGAGCCGCTGACGCTGGAATTCCTTGCGCGTATCTGCCGCATGGAGCGTCCCGACGCCATCGTGCCGGGCATCGGCGGGCAGACCGGACTGAATCTTGCCATGCAGCTTGCCAAAAAGGGCGTGCTGGCTGAGTGCGAGATCGAGCTTCTGGGCACCGATGCCGACAGCATCGAGCGCGCCGAGGACCGCGAGCTGTTCAAGGAGCTGTGCGAGCAGATCGGGGAGCCGGTCGTGCCGTCGCAGATCACGTACAGCGTCGAGGAGGCAATCACCGCGGCGGAGCAGATCGGGTACCCTGTCATCCTGCGCCCCGCCTTCACGCTGGGCGGCACGGGCGGCGGCTTTGCCTACAACCCCGACGAGCTGCGCGAAATGATGAAGAACGCGCTGGCGCTCTCCCCGGTGCATCAGGTGCTGGTCGAGAAGAGCATCAAGGGCTACAAGGAGATCGAGTACGAGGTTATCCGGGACGCCAACGACACCGCCATCACGGTGTGCAACATGGAAAACCTTGACCCCGTGGGCATCCACACCGGCGACTCCATCGTGGTGGCGCCCAGCCAGACGCTGACCAACAAGGAGTATCAGATGCTGCGCGACAGCGCACTGAAGATCATCCGCGCCCTGCACGTCAAGGGCGGATGCAACGTGCAGTTCGCGCTGGATCCCCACTCCTTCCGCTACTACGTCATTGAGGTCAATCCCCGCGTTTCGCGCTCCTCTGCACTGGCGTCCAAGGCAAGCGGCTACCCCATCGCGCGGGTGTCCGCCAAGATCGCCGTGGGCATGGATCTGCACGAGATCCGGCTGGCAAACACGCTTGCCAGCTTTGAGCCGACGCTGGACTATGTCGTGACCAAAATGCCGCGCTTCCCCTTCGACAAGTTCCCCGCCGCCATGAACACGCTGTCCACCCAGATGAAGGCGACCGGCGAGGTCATGAGCGTGGGACGCAGCTTTGAGGAGAGTCTGCTCAAGGCAATCCGCTCGCTGGAGGAAGGCAAAAATCACATCCACCTGGAGAAGTTCGACGCCGCGCACATGAGCGTGGATCGGCTGCTGGAATACATCCGGGAGGGAACGGACGACCGCATCTACGCCATCTCCCAGCTGATGGGAATGGGCGTTGACCCCTCGCTGATCTGCAACAGGACGCAGATTGATATGTTCTTCCTGGACAAGATCAAGAAGATCGTGGACTTCGAGCGCGAGCTGGAGCGTGCACCGCACAATCCGGCAACACTCCGCGAGGCTAAGCGCATGGGCTTCTCGGACTCCTATATCGCCGAGCTGTGGAACACGACCGAGGACGAGGTGTACGAGTGGCGCGTCCGGGAGAACATTTTCCCGGTATACAAGATGATCGACACCTGCGCAAGCGAATTCGACAGCTATGTGCCCTACTTCTACTCCACCTACGCCGAGGAGAACGAGTCGGTCGTGACCGACCGGCGCAAGGTGATTATCCTCGGCTCGGGACCCATCCGCATCGGGCAGGGCGTGGAGTTCGACTACTCCACCGTCCACGCGGTGCATACCATCCGGGAAATGGGCTACGAGGCGATCGTCATCAACAACAACCCCGAAACCGTTTCGACCGACTACACGACGGCGGACAAGCTGTACTTTGAGCCGCTGACGGCGGAGGACGTGATGAACATCGTCCATCTGGAGCATCCGGAGGGCGTCATCGCCACGCTGGGCGGGCAGACCGCCATCAATCTGGCGGAGCCGCTGGCGCGCCGCGGCGTGCGGATCATCGGAACCGACTGCGTGGGCATCGAGAAGGCGGAGAACCGCGACGCCTTTGACGCGGTCATCAAATCGCTGGGCATCCCGAACCCGCAGGGTGAGGCGGTGACCGACATTGAAAGCGGCGTCCGCGCGGCGGAGCGCATCGGATACCCTGTGCTGGTACGCCCCAGCTTCGTGCTGGGCGGACGTGCCATGGAGATTGTCGCCGGCGAGGAAATGCTCCGGCATTACCTCCGGAACGCAGTCGAGGTGGACGAGGACAAGCCGGTTCTGATCGACCGGTACATCGTGGGCAAGGAGGTCGAGGTGGACGCCGTCTGCGACGGGCATCAGGTCTTCCTGCCCGGCATCATGGAGCTGGTGGAGCGCACGGGCGTGCACTCCGGCGACAGCACCAGCGTCTACCCGCCCTTCTCCATCCCGCAGTCGGTCAAGGACACCATCGCGGACTACACAACGCGGCTTGGTCTGGGCATCGGCATCGTGGGACTGTTCAACATCCAGTTCATCGTGGACAGCTCAAACCGCGTATTTGTCATCGAGGTCAACCCGCGTGCCTCCCGGAGCGTGCCGTTCCTGTCCAAATCCACCGGCGTCAATCTGGTGCGCATCGCAACGCGCGCCATGCTGGGCGAATCGCTTGCGGAGCAGGGCATCACGGACATGATCCTGCCGGAGCGGAGCTGGTGGTATGTCAAGGCGCCTGCCTTCTCCTTCGCCAAGCTGACCGGCATGGACGCGTACCTCTCCCCGGAAATGAAGTCCACGGGGGAAGCCATCGGTTACGACCGCCGTCTCAACCGTGCGCTGTACAAGGCGCTCAAGGCGTCCGGCGTCCGCATGAAGGACTACGGCACCGTCATCGTGACCATCGCGGACGAGGACAAGGAGGAGGCTCTGCCTCTTGTGCGCCGCTTCTACCGGCTCGGCTTCAACATTGAGGCGACGCTCGGCACTGCCATGTTCCTCAAGCAGCACGGCATCCGCACGCGCATCCGCGGCAAGATCAGCGAAGGCAGTGAGGAAATTCTGGATTCCATCCGTGCCGGCTATGTCAGCTATATCATCAACACCCGCGCCATTCTCTCCGGCGTTCACTACGAGGATGGCGTCGCCATCCGCCGCTGTGCCGTACAGAACGGCGTGACCACCTTTACCTCTCTGGATACCGCCCGCATCGTTCTGGACGTGCTGGAGGAGTCCATCCCGGAAATCTCCACCATCGACGGGGAGAGGAAAGGGAAATGACCGCGTCCCCCCGCCTGCCTTTCCCGGCAGGTGGGGGATTTTTTGCCCCCGGCGGGGGCGTGCCCGGTTGGTTGCCTGCCTGACCTTGCCGCTGTGGTGCCCGGCGGGGGGATGAACCCCAGCGGCACTTGCTATCCCTGCCCCGGGGGAGAGGACCATCTCAAACGCCGAAGTTCCTCTCCCCCGGTCCCCCCTCTCCTTGGCTGCCGGCACCGCTCAACGGAAAACGCTTCCTGCCGTTTTTGCGGCGAACCATAGGTTCAGCCCCGGGGATGCAAGGGGCGAAGCCCCTTGCATAAGAAAACTAAAAATCTCCCCCTTCCCGCCGGGAAGGGGGTCGGGGGGAAGGGGGCAGAATCAAAGCTAAAGGCAGGGGGCAACAGGCGGCAAAGAGGGCAAGCCCCCCGCCGGGTGGTGCTAACGCAGGTCGAGCCAGTGCCGCGCCCCATCCAGCCCCGGGGATGCAAGGGGCGAAGCCCCTTGCATAAGAAAACTAAAAATCTCCCCCTTCCCGCCGGGAAGGGGGTCGGGGGGATGGGGGCAGAAAGGAAGGGGAAGGCAGGGACGACGGGCGACAAAGAGGGCAAGCCCCCGCGGGGTGCCGCCAACACCCACCGAGCCGGCGAGGGCTGGGGCAAGCCCCCCCGCAGGTACCGGATCTCCCGCGGCAAATGTAAAATTTACGAAAAAGCTTGACATATTCCGCGCAGTATGGTATAGTTGACGGGAAGATACCACGAAGCCACGCTGACAAACCGAAAGAGAGGAACGAGCAATGAAAAAGTGTATCTCCCTTATCATCTGCGCTGTCCTGCTGATGACAATGGCAGTGCCGATGGCAATCCCCGCAGGGGCAATGGGCAATACTTCCACCCTTATCAGCCAGGCAGGCACCAACGAGTACCCCGCCCCCGACATCGCCACCATTGAGGCAGGCGAGGCGGTAATGGGTGAACTGGAAGCCATCAAGGCACCTACGCTGGACGGCGTAATCTCCGAGCGCGAGTACCGCGAGATGGATCGGATCGAGGCGGCACAGCTCATGGGCGTGTTCGGCAACGAGGCAGGATGGAACCCGCAGGCACTGAAGGAATTCGCCGAGGTCTGCGATACCCTGATTCCCTATTGGGGCGCCGGCTGGGACGGCAAGTACCTGTACCTTGCCTTCGAGGTCAATACCGAAAATATCGATTTCTTCAACGCGCTGACAACCGATAACGTCTACCTGTACGCCAACACCTGCTTCCAGGTCGGCATCGCCAACGTGGACGCGACAGGAAACAACTTCAGCGAGACCGGCTACGGCATCTCCACGCAGCAGGGGCACGAGGGACAGCCGGTGTCCTATGCCTGGGCAGGAAACTATACGCCTGTCAGCGGCGAGGATTTTGCCTGCTCGTGGGATCAGACCGAAAAGCGCGCGGTGTATGAGATCCGCATTAATCTCGGCGTGGCGCTGGGGCATGCCGTGGAGAGCGGCAGCCAGATCAGACTGGCATGGTGCTACATGATCGGGGAAGGAACCTCCAACATGAACGCCACCCACGCGCTGATGTACGCGCACGGCATCACCGGACGTATGTCCTACAAGAACGCGCAGGCGTTCGCCACCCTGACGCTGACCGGTGACCCGGAGAATGCCGGCGAAATCCCCGAAATGACCGAGGAGGAGAAGGCGGACCGTGAGCACGGACTCAAGGAGACCGTGGATTTCTCCAAGCAGGCTGTCACGGAAAACTTCGCGCCGGAGATCAACAACGCGACCGTTACCTACATGACCGAGGGCGATACTTCCTTCGCGCGCTTCAGCGCGACCGAGGCGGATGCGCTGGTTGCCTCCACGAAGTATCCGCGCGCCGTCAACGCCGACATGATCCATTATGTTGCTGTTCGGTACCGCACGAGCAGCCCCGGCGCGGAGGAGCTGAGCATCGCCTACCGGAACGCGCTGAGCGACACGGGCTACGATGAAAACTACAACGGCGACTTCATCTACAACGACGGCACCTGGCGCACGATGGTGCTGGATATGGCTGGCGTCACCGGCTGGAATCGCTTTATCAGCGAAATGGCGTTCCTTCTGCCGAAGGGCGACATAGACATCCAGTGGGTGAAGTTCTTCACCGGCGACGTGTTTGAGTATTACGAGGAGGACGAGCCTGTCGAGCAGGTCACCACTGCCGCCGCGACTGAGACAGCCGCCCCGGATACTGCCACGGAATCCTCCACGGAGCAGGGCACGGGCGCGATCTCGACGACCTCTGCCGTCACCGATGCAGTGGCGGAAACGACTGCGGCGGGGAGCAAATCGTCCGGTTGCGGCTCGGTGCTGGCGCTGTCCGGCGTCTGCGCGCTGGTCGTGCTGTGCGGCGGTGCTGTTGCCCTGAAGCGGAAAAAGTAATCAATCCGGAATCTCTGTTGAAAGCAGCCTCCCTTGCAGGGGGGCTGCTTTGTTTTGGTCGGCGGCTGGGTTTGCCACCGCTGTACCCGGCGGGGTGGCTTGCCTTCTTTGTCGCCTCCCTGCCCCGCCTTTAGCTTGCTTCACTGCCCCCTATCCCCCCGACCCCCTTCCCCGGTGGGGAAGGGGGAGACCCAAAGTTTATTTCGCCGGGGGCTACCGCCCCCGGCACCCCTGCACTGAACCGCCTGCGGCACTTACAGTTCCTTCCTCTGCTGTACCCGGGCGGGGGGCGTGCCTGCTTTGTCGCCTCCCTGCCCCGCCTTTAGCTTGCTTCCCTGCCCCCTATCCCCCCGACCCCCCTCCCCTGCGGGGAAGGGGGAGACCAAGGTTATTTCATGCAAGGGGCTTCGCCCCTTGCATCCCCGGGCTGAACCCGTGCGGCACTGGGAGCAGAGGCGAACCACTCGCCCGGCGGGGGCGTGCCCGACTGGTCGGCGGCTGGTCTTGCCGCCGCTGTACCCGGCGGGGGGGCTTGCCCGCTTTGTCGCCTCCCCACCCTGCCGTTAGTTTGCTTCCCTGCCCCCTATCCCCCCGACCCCCTTCCCCTGCGGGGAAGGGGGCGCCCCAAAGTTTATTTCGCCGGGGGCTACCGCCCCCGGCACCCCTGCACTAAACCGCTTGCGGCACTTACAGACCTTGCCAAGCAGGCACCGGCGGGGGGACTTGTTTTCGGCGTCGCCAGTTCGGTGCAAAACCGATAGAACCGCCTTTCTATTG
>QWCN01005897.1_pt1 | contig 18977 bp, 15 predicted proteins | sample 1972711 | NCBI WGS metagenome assembly QWCN01 (sample SAMN09866707, study PRJNA288562) | Human gut metagenome isolate term1_stool, whole genome shotgun sequencing... | isolation source: gut | host: Homo sapiens | place: USA: California
CCTGCACCAAAGAAAGCCGAAAATATCTCGAAAAGCACATCTGACAGGTGCTCGCAGTTTTGCCGGAGCAGATTTTTGCTCAGGCAAGGCAAAGCTCGCGGAGAATACTGTCGTATTGTCAAGAGCTTTAACGCAGCATGGGCGGAAATCTGCCCGTCAAAACCGATATGCGTTCGACTCTCGTCAGCTGAGTCTCCTGAGCTTTTCTATCGTCTCGTCGTCAAAGCGCTTGCGTATCGGCTTTGCCGGAGTTCCGCCGACGATGGTGTAGGGCGGCACGTCCTTGGTGACAAGTGCACGCGTTCCGATTATCGCACCGTCGCCGATCGTAACGCCGGAGAGGATGACGGCCTCGTAGCCTATCCACACGTCGTTTCCGACGACGATATCGCCGTGATTATCCCACGCCTGCGCTATTGAGCCGACATCCGTCGGCAGTTCCCATTCCTCGAAGTATATCGGGAACGGATAGGTTGACAGACTGCCCAGCGTGTGGTTTGCGGCGTTGAAAATAAACTTTGCGCCGCAGGCGATTGAGCAGAACTTGCCGATCTTCAGCTTATCGTGGTTGCACTCGGGATAGTGGTACAGCACGTTGTTGCGCTGAAAATCCCGTGGGTCTTTTTCAAAATCGTCATATGTGGTGTAGTCTCCGATCTCGATAAAGTCACTGTGCACAACGTTTTGCAGATACACCGTGCTGTGACCCTGACTTCTCGGATACGTTTTCCATTCCGGTATCATGTTGATCTCTCCTTACAAAAGCCGCTCCCAGCGCACGCTTTCCCAGCCGCTCGTGTCAAAAACACTGCGCACGGCGCTGCTCATATGCTGCAATTTTTTCTTTATCGCCGGAGATTTTATAAGCTCCTGCGCATCATCGTCGCGCGTCATGAAAAACTCCATTATCCGCGCGCGATCTTCGCTTGCAAAGGTGCGCGAATAGCCGTCAGCAAAATAAACGCCCTCGTTGCCGCCGCTGTAATATGTCCAGTGCCGGCAGTCGGGGTCGAATATCGCCGAGCCGCACTTGCTGCTGTAAGGCGAAAGGTAAAAGTGCGCAAGCATCCTGCTGCCGGAAGCATCGAATGCGGCGATATCCAAAAATCGCAGATCGTAGTCAAGCTCGACTGCCGTTGTCTCTCCGCTTTCGTCCGTGCGGCACATGGCGACCTTCGCGCCTCCGGCAGGGCAAAGCCCCGTGAGCGAGCTTAGCTGCACGCAGCTGAGTCTTCGCGCGGCGCTCGGCGTCTCGGGCGCGGTGCTCGCCCGGCATCCGCTCAGGATAAGCGCCGCCAGCAGCGCCATGACAAGCGCCGGAACAATGCGCTTCACGCCTTTGCTCCCGCGTACCATTCGAGCAAGGCGCTCAAATTCTCGGCCTTTACGCGCTTGCTGCCGGTGAGCATCATGTCGAGCATATCGTCCTCTTCCTCGGTTCGGTCGGCCTTGTTTTCAAGCGCCTTGCCGACGGTTTTCACCATGATATCCATCATCATTCGATAAACGCCGTGCAGCTTCTTCACATCAAAATTGCCCTGAAGCGTAAAGAGCGCGGTATTCTCGGGAATATGGTTTTTCTCGCGGACCTCTTTTAGCTGAGTGCCGGTCTGCCCCATGCCGACGCCGCACACGGCGTGTATTTTATAGCGCTTTGCGGCGGCCGAATAGCCCTTGACGCCGCTTGCCATTATCCAGCCGAGGTATATTATCCCGGCGTTGGCCGAGAGCTTATCCTTCGCGTCGCCCAGCGCAAATGCCGGAAGTCCCGTCATCTGCGATAAAAGCTCGGCGTATCTTTTTGTACTGCCTGTGTTTGATGTATAAACTATTGCGTCCATAAAAATTCTCCTTTTTCCGCGTGCTCGATTATTTTTAATATATCCTTCTGCGGCAAATAAACGGCAAATTACTCTTTCATACAGAAAAGATGTATGCCGAGGGCGGCGTTAAAGCCAGTTGCCGCAAAAACGCTGAAGCGCTCGACAACGCCGAAGTATTCGGCCGGAAGCGCAGCGGAATTTTTTTCAGGCCTTCGAAACTATGCAATGGACAAAAGTCTCCCAATGTAGGATAATGAAACAACATCAGGAGACTTTTAATTTGCAGGAGGACACAATATGATTCGCGAAATTTGTAAAGACGAGGCTTTTCTCGCGCAGAAGGCAGAGCCGGCCACGGCGGATGATCTCGGAATTGCGCAGGATCTTTTGGATACGCTCATTGCCCACAAGGACGGCTGCGTCGGGATGGCGGCTAACATGATCGGGGTCAACAAGCGCATCATTGCCTTTGAAAACGGCGGAAAATACATGATCATGCTCAACCCCGTAATAATAAAAAAGCTCGACCCGTATGAAGCCGAGGAGGGCTGCCTGTCGCTTGTCGGAACGCGCAAAACCGAGCGATGGCGTTCGATAAGGGTACAGTGGCAAAATGAAAAGCTCCAGACTCGGGTCAAGACCTTTACGAGCTTCACCGCCGAGATAATCCAGCACGAGATCGACCACTGCGAGGGGATCATAATATAAAGCAACGGAAAACTCCTCACCTTACCGGTGAGGAGTTTTTGCGCTCGTGTGCCGAAATATAGGCCAAAATGATCTCCGCGCTTTTTTCCGTGCCAACGGAGGAGTCAACCGTCAACTCATAGTTTTTGGCCTCGCCCCAGCGCATGCCGGAGATATGCTTATAATAGGCGGCTCTCGCCTTGTCCGAGCGGCGGATATTGCGCTTGGCCTCCTTGAGCGTGTCGCCGTAAACCTCTCTGACTCTGCCGATGCGAAATTCCATGGGCGCATGGACAAACACGCGCACGACGTTTTCGTAATCCTTCAGTACATAGTCTGCGCTTCTGCCCACGATGACGCAGCTTCCGTTGTCTGCGATCTTCCTTATGATCTTCTCCTGCGCCTCGATAGCGTGCTGCACGACGCGCGTGCTCAAATAAAGGTCGCGCAGGATATCCGGCGAATTTTTGTGTACATCGGAAATGAACTCCTGATCAAGACCGCTTTCGTGGGCGGCAAGCGCGATCATTTCCTTGTAATAGAACGGTATTCCCAGCTTTTCGGCAACGAGCTTGCCGATCTGCTTTCCGGAAGAGCCGTGCTCGCGGGCAATGGTTATGATAACTCCGGGCGCCGAGGGCTTCAGCACCGGTGCGGCAATGCTTTGAGCCGCGCCGAGAGCCGGAGTTTTGACATAGTCGCTGTTAAGAAACTGCCTGTAAAACACAAGGCCGACGATGCTTGTGACGGTGTCGGTCACGGGGAAGGTCAGCCAGAACCAATTAAGGCCGATGCGTGAAAACGCATACCCCAGCGGCACGAACAGCACGACCGTGCGGATCACCGTCAGCGCCGAGCTTTTCATGCTCGAGCCGACCGCCTGGAAAAACACCGGGAACGTCAGCGACGTCACCAGCGGCAGGAAGCTTACGCCGATGATGTGGAAGGCAACGCGCCCGATATCAATGACCGCCTCATCGGAGCTGAACGCGCGGAGCATCTGGGTCGGGATAAGCTCAAAGCACAGCGTTCCCAGAGCCATGAGCGCCATTCCGAAGCATACGGAGGCCCAAAGCGTCTTTTTGCAGCGATCAATGTTGCGCGAGGCATAGTTGAAGCTTATGACCGGCACGATGCAGGTCTGCATGGCACCCAAGGGGATGAAGAAAAAGCTCTGCCACTTGTAGTAAAGGCCGAGAACCGTCACCGCCTGGTCGGAAAACGCCGCCAGGATAAGATTAAGTCCAAATATGTAAAACGTATACGCCGACTGCATCAGAATATTCGGCGCACCGAGGCGGAATATCTCGCCGATGTGGTGCGGATATACCGCCCTTTCGGGAGATCTGCGGAAACCCTTTTTCATGACGATCAGCGCCGCGACTATCTGCCCGGCGACCGTTGCGGCGGCAGCGCCGGCAATGCCCATTTCCGGCAGACCGAGCATGCCGAAAATAAGCAGCGGATCCAATATAATATTGGCGACCGCGCCGGCTATCTGTGCGATCATCGGCGTTTTCATGTCGCCGCCTGCCTGCAGCACCTTTGTCCAGATGCTCTCGAGGAAAAGTCCGAAGCTGAAAACGCAGACTATCCTGCCGTAAACGACAACATCGGCGATTATCGCCGGGTCATCGGTGGACATTTTTGCAAACGCAGGCATGGCACACCACGATATCGCGGCAAACAAAAGCCACAGAAAAACGGCCAGCGGAGTTCCCACGCCGGCGTATTCGTCGGCCTTTTCACTTTCGCCGACGCCAAGCTTTGCGGCCATGACGGTGTTGATGCCCACGCCCGTGCCCACGGCAAGCGCGATCATCAGAAGCTGGATCGGATAGATGATCGACAGTGCGGTCAGGCCCGATCCGGAATACCTGCCGACAAACAGGCTGTCAATAATGTTGTACAGCGCCTGAATAAGCTGCGCGAGCATAACAGGCGGCGCAAGCCTGAATAAAATTTTGCTGATTTTTTCGGTTCCGAAAAGCTTTGTTGTTTCCATATGTGCCTCACCCTTTTCAAACGGAACTGAGGCAGTATATCACCGCCGCCGACAGTTTTCAATAGGCTCGGCAAAAACAATGCGCGCTGTAATGCATATTCGTCATATCACTCTTTTTATAGCAAAAAAATCTTGACTCTACAATAATTGTAGAGTTTAATATAAGCGTGGCGAGGGCCAATCCGTTTTTAATTGTCTATGGGCACAAAATGTATTTTGCGGTTTCGTTAAGGACGGCCCTCGTCATACTTTTTTGAGGTGATATACCGTGGAGCGCAATCTTACAACGGGCAGCGTTTTCAAAAACATCGTCATTTTCTCGCTGCCGTATTTTCTGTCTTACTTCCTCCAGACCCTTTACGGACTGGCGGATTTATTTATTATAGGCCAATATGAGGGTGTTGCATCGACAACGGCGGTTTCCGTCGGCAGCCAGGTCATGCACATGCTGACGGTCATGATCGTCGGCCTTGCTATGGGCACGACGGTGTCTATAGGCCGCGCGGTCGGAGCCGGCGACAAAAAGCGCATGTCCGCCTGCGTGGGAAACACCGTTACGCTGTTCATGCTCGTTTCCGTCGTGCTGACGGCGGCGCTGGTGCTGCTGGTCGATCCCATCGTTTCCGTGATGTCAACTCCGGCCGAGGCCGTGGACGGCACGGCGCGGTACCTCACCGTGTGCTTTATCGGCATCCCGTTTATAACCGCGTACAACATCATAAGCAGCATTTTCCGCGGCATGGGCGACAGCAAAAGCCCCATGTATTTCATTGCGGTGGCCTGCGCGGCAAACATTGCGCTCGACTATCTGTTCATGGGCGCTATGCGCCTCGGCCCCGTCGGCGCTGCGCTGGGCACAACGCTTGCGCAGGCGATAAGCGTGCTCGTTGCATTTATCGCCATCCGCCGCCGCAGGAGCGTTGCCGTTTCGCGCGCCGATCTTCGCCCCCGGCGCGACGTTATGGGGCAGATCCTCGGCATCGGCGTGCCCGTTGCGCTTCAGGACGGGCTTATCCAGATCGCGTTCATCCTCATAACCGTTATCGCAAATCTCCGCGGGCTGACGGACTCGGCCGCGGTCGGCATAGTCGAAAAGCTCATAAGCTTCCTGTTCCTTGTTCCGTCGTCGATGCTCTCGACGGTGTCCGCCATCGGCGCGCAGAACATCGGCGCCGGGGACTACGGCCGGGCAAAGCAAACTATGTGGTACGCAATCGGCATTGCCGTCGGCTTCGGCGTCATAGTCAGCGTCCTGTTCCAGTTTATCGCCGAGCCGGTGGTCGGCCTGTTTACACCGGATGAGTGCGTTATCGCCGCCGGCGGACAGTACATGCACGGATATATCTTCGACTGCCTGTTTGCAGGCATCCACTTCTGCTTCAGCGGCTATTTCTGCGCCTGCGGCAAGTCGATGATCTCGTTTATCCACAACATTTCGGGCGTTGCGCTTGTGCGCGTTCCGGGCGCATACCTGATGTCGAAAATGTACCCTGCAACGCTGCTCCCGATGGGGCTTGCAACGGCGGCAGGCTCGATTTTGCAGGTTCTTATCTGCATCGTCGCATACAGAATAATATGCCGCCGCGGAAAGGACGTGCATGCCCTTGGATAAAAGCAAGCTGTTTTCCATAGGCGACGTTGCCGGGCTTTTCAACCTCAGCACCGGTACGCTGCGCCACTATGAAACGCTTGGGCTTATCACGCCCGAGTACACGGACCCCGACACGGGCTATCGCTACTACAGCGTGCGGCAGTTCGAGCCGATTAACACCGTGCGCTATCTGCGCATGCTGGATATGCCGCTCGGCTCGATCGGCAATTTTCTCCAAAACCGAGACGTTGACGTCATTGAGCAGAAGCTCCGCCGTCAAAAGGAAGAGATTCTGGAAAAGCAGCGCGAGCTTGACGTGATCGAGGTGAAAACGCTGCCGCCCTGCCGCCTTGTCTGGGTCGAAAAACCGCTGAGTATTGATGATTCGCTTGACATGGAGCTTCCCATACGCAGGCTCGACAGCGCGCAGGACACGGCTGTTTTTCTCGGCAAGGTCGGCGTCGGTATCTCGCGAGAGAATCTGCGATCCCGAAAAATTCGTCACCGAGATCAGCATCCCGATAACAGAGAAATAGAAAAAGACCGCATCCGTTTGGACGCGGTCTTAAACTTTGTAATCTTAAATTACTTAATGCCGTACTTCTTGTTGAACTTATCAACACGGCCGCTGGTGTCGACCAGCTTCTGCTTGCCGGTGTAGAAGGGGTGGCACTTCGAGCAGATCTCGACGGTGATGCCGGGGCGGGTCGAGCCGGTCTCGATGGTTGCGCCGCAAGCGCACTTTATAACGGTGGGCTGATAGTTAGGATGGATTCCTGCCTTCATTGTTCATATCTCCTCGTCGTAGGCTATCTTGAGCACGCAAAAGCGTGGTTACAAGACGCAAAGGTAATTGTAGCACAGCACTTTGCTATTTGCAAGAACTTTTTACGGTTTCGCCGGAATATAAAAAATACAAAACGCACTCGCGCACGGGCTTGCCTGTCATCCGCTGTGCGGCATAGGCATAGGCCTCAAGCTGTTTTGAATAGGTCTGCGCACGCTCCACGGCCGCATCGCCGCGGACTCGGTCGGTTTTATAGTCGATTATCGTAAGCTCGCCGGCCTCCTCGATCATGCAGTCGATAACGCCCTGCATGAGCACGCTCTCGCCCTCGCCGCCGGGGAAGAATTTTTCCGCCGGGCAAAGCAGCGAAAACTTAAACTCGCGCTTTCGCGCATCGGCCGACATTATGCGCTTGCCGAGAGGCGAGGAAAACAGGCGCAGTATGCTGCCGGTATCGACGGCCTCGGCCTGACGGGCGCTTAAAAAGCGCGCTGCGGTCAGCCGCGCAAGCTCCTCGCGTATCTCCTGCTCGGTGCCTGTTTTTTCATAGTCGATGTATTGCAGAAGCATATGCGTCGCCGTGCCGCGCGCGGTAATGTCCGCCACGGCTGCGGTATCCTGACCGGCCTCCTGAGCCTCAGTGCTCAAAAAGCTCAGGCGGAATTTTTCATCCTCGGTGCTCAGCTGAGCATAGATCATCCACTCGGCCATGCTCGATGCATTAAGCAGTATCTCCGGTGACATTGGGCGCGTGCATTGCAGCATCATTTTCTGCATTTTTTCCTCTGGATGCTTTATCGCCGCCGTAACAATGAGCCTTTCGCGCGCGCGCGTGAGCGCGACGTATAAAAGGCGCATCTCCTCGGAAAGCTGCTCGCGGCGCAGCCGCTGCTTTATCGCGCTGCGCACAAGGCCGGGATATTCGAGCCTGCGCGCGGTGTCGTAGATCTTGGCGCCAAGGCCAAGCTCGGGATGAACGAGCACTGTCTGCTTGAGGTCGGCATCGTTGAACCTGCGAGAGGTATCGCACACAAAAACGACCGGAAATTCAAGTCCCTTGGATTTGTGGATGGTCATTATCTTCACGGCGTCGCCGGACGATGCCGCACCCATGTCTCCGCCGCGCTCGGCAAGCTGCCTGAGCCAGCGGCAGAAGCGGTGCAGTCCGCGAAATCCGCCGGCGGAAAAGCGCTTTGCAAGCGTGAGCATCATGCGCATGTTAGCGCACCTCTGCGGCGCATCCTGCATGGCGGCGCAAAGCGCCATGAGGTCGAGCTCATCATAGACAAACATCAAAAGCTCGTCGATCGACATTTCGGGAGCGCGCGAGCGCAATTTATCGAGCGTCTTCAGAAAATTTGCGCATTTTTCGTTATCCTGCGCGGCTGCTTTGAGCGCCGTGTAAAAATCCGAATTTCGGTCGGCAAGGCGTATCTCCGTCAGCTCATCGGCGGAAAAGCCGAATGCGCCGGAGCGCAGCACCGCGATGAGCGCAACATCCTGATGCGGATTGTCGATAACCGCAAGCAGGCTCATAAGCGAGGCTATCTCCGTCGAGCCGAAGAAGCTGCCTCCCTGACCTGCCGCAACGGGTATGCCGCGCAGGATAAGCTCGCGGCGGTAGGTCTCGCCTACGGAGTTTGCCGAGCGCATGAGCAGCGCGATATCCCCGTAGCCGAGCGCGCGGCCGTTTACCGTCATGCCCGAGTGCATGAGTTCAAGGATCTTCTCGGCAACGGCGGCGGCCTCCTTTTCGGCCTTGCCGCGCAGATCGTCCTCGTCGGCGCTGACATCTATGAGAACAAGCTCCGGAGAAACGCCCTCGTCCTCATACACACCTCCGCATTTGAGCTGCGCGTTCTCGTCGTAATCGACCTCGCCGAGTTTTTTCGACATGCAGACTTCAAAAACGCCGTTTATGCCGTCGATCACCTCACGGCGAGAACGGAAGTTTTCCTGAAGCATTATCTTCACAGGCTCGCCCTCGCGCGCATCGGGCAAAAATGCGTATTTTTCGTATTTATCGGTGAATATCAGGGGATCGGCAAGGCGGAAGCGATAGATCGACTGCTTCACGTCGCCGACCATGAACAGGTTGCTCCCGTCCTTCGACAGGGCGCGGAATATCTCGTCCTGAACGGAGTTTACGTCCTGATACTCATCGACCATGATCTCGCAAAAGCGCGCGCCGGTTTCGCGTGCAAGGGCTGTCGGGCTTCCGTCCTCATTCGTCAGAAGCTGGGCGGTAAGGTGCTCAAGGTCTGCAAAATCGACCTCTGCCCTGCGGCGCTTTTCGGTGCCGTAGGCTCTGTCAAAGCGCAGGGTCAGCTCGATGAGCGCGCGCATGGCCGGCGCCGAGGCGCGCATGTCGCTCAGGAGCTTTTCGCTGTCGTCCGAGAGCATTTTCGTGAATTTTTCGCAGTCCTTCTTGCACAGGGTGCGCACCTGCTTTACATATTCGGAAAGCTCGGGGTCTGGCGAATTTAAAAGCCTGCCGAGCGTTGGGAAGCTTACGGGCAGCTCCTGCCGCGCCCTGTCCCAGCCGAGGGCGCACGCGCGCGAGAGCGAGCGCAGCGAAAGCGCGGTATCCGCGCAGCTCGGGCCGTATTTTTCGGCGATGACCTTGTTTTCGGCCGCCCTTTGGCAAACATCGTCCATCCTCTGCGCCCAGTACTGCGCCGAGGCGCTGACCTCCTCAAGGATCTCCGCGCCCCAGACGGTTTTTCCTGCGTCGTCGGCGTCGGCTTCTATTGCCTCCAGCTGCTCGCCCAGCCACTTTGCAGGGCGCGCGTGGCTCTGCGTTTTGCGGTGCAGCGCAAGCACCGTTTCCGCAAGGCGATCGTCGCTCCGACCGGCCCCCACCGTGTCGGCAAGGAGCTTAAAGCCCTCGTCGGGCGCTTCATAGCACTCATCGAGCACGCGCTGGATAACGCGCTGCTTTATCGCCTCCGCCCTGTCCTCCTCGATGACCTTGAACTCCGGCGAAAGCTGCGCCGCGTGGCAGTTTTCGCGCAGGAAGCTCTGGCAGAACGAGTCGATCGTGCCGATCTGCGCCTTGGCGCACAATGCGCTCTGCCGCTTGAGCCTGCGGTTATCGGGATCTGCGGCAAGGCGCTCGGATATCTCGTCGAGTATGCGGCTGCGAAGCTCCGCTGCCGCTGCCTTGGTAAAGGTTATGACCAGGAAGCTGTCGATATCCGCGTCGTGCTCTATTCTGCGAAGCAGGCGCTCGGTGAGCACCCTTGTTTTTCCGCTTCCGGCCGCCGCCGAAACAAGCACGGCGCGCCCGGTTTCCTCGATCGCGCATTTCTGCGACGCTGTCGGCTCAAACCTCGCCATCTTCCCCGCCTCCTTCCAGAACGCTCCACACCTTCGTTGCAGGCAGATGCGGAGTAGATCGCATGCTCTCGCCGTTTTCGCCGTCGGCAAAGCGGCATGCGTCGAAATAATCGCAGTTTATGCAGGCATTCTCCTGCTGTCCGGCATAGTAAGGGTCGGCAGCTATGCTGCCGCGCCGAAGCTCCGACGCCATTTCGCACAGCGTTTGGTCGATATGCCGGGCGAGCGTGCCCAGGCGCTCTGCCGAAACGAGCGCGTCGCCGGCAGGGCCGTTTTTCTTGAAATCAACGGGTATGTACTTCGGCGTGTCGGCATGCTCCATCGCCCGGATGACCTCCGGATCGCTGAGCACAAGGCCGCTGCGGCGCAGACCCTTGCTGCGCTTTTTCTCAAGCTCGGCGTCGCTTATATCCCCGTCCTCGCTTATCACTCCGTCGCGCGCCGGAACGTACAGCACTCCGGCCGGGACGATCTCCTCGCCGTACAAAAGCTTTCCGTTCTCGCCCAGCGAGAAAAGGTACAGAAGCATTTGCAGGTTCATGCCGTACAGCACGTCCGAGAGGTCAAATTTCTTGCGCCCTGTTTTGTAATCGACAACGCGCAGATACAGCTTGCCCTCGTGCAGCCAGCCGTCCACCCTGTCGGCAATGCCGGTGAGCACGAGCTTATCCTCGCCCTCGCCAAGCTCAAGCGGCGGAAGCTGCGGCGTGTCGGCAAAGTCAAGCTCAAACGACAGCGGCTGAAAATCGCTGCGGCGCAGCTCGTCGGCAAGATCGAGCACTATCCGATGCACGCTGCCGGTCAGGCGGCGGAAAAGATATTCAAAGCGCTTGCTTTTATCGCGAAAATCGTTAAGCTCGCGCGTGATGTATTCATCGATGTATTTATCGCACAGCCGCGTAACGGTCTCGTCGTCAACGCTCTTGTAGCCGCCCATGGAGGCGGCCTCGCGCGAGACCTGCTCCAGGATCCTGTGCATAAACGTGCCCATCTCGGGCGCTGTGAAGCCTGCCGGCTCACGCGGCTTTGCCTTGAGCGCGTACTGCATGAAGTAAGCAAAGCGGCAGGACGCAAATTTATCTATCCTCGAGGCCGAAAGGCGCAGCTTTTCGCCGTAAAGCGCCCTGACCGACGCACGCGAAAGACTGCCGCGGCTGCGGTTTGCCTGCGCTTCAAGCGAGCGCAGGCGCTCCGGCTCGTGCCGGGCGAAAAACTCGGCCGCGCTTGCCGCGCACGCTCCGCCGCCGTGCAGCGACTGCGCGGCAAGCTCCAGCGCCGGAGCTGCGGCGTTAAGGCGCGCCATGTCAACGTCAAACTCGCAGATATCTATTCCGAACATGGCCTTTGCTCGGTTAACGACAAACGCCGGGCGCTGCTGCGCGCCGGCGCCGTCGGTGAGCGCATAGCAAAAGCTCAGGCTGTCCGACGGCAGCGTCAGGCAGTTGTACACGACCGAAAACGCGCGCCACAGCTCGCTGTCTCCGACGCCGCCGAGGTCGATGTCCATCTCGAGCAGTCTGCGCCGCTCATCGTTCGAGAAAACGCCGGTGTCCGCCTCCGTGCCGGGGATGCGCTCATCCGTTGCGCCGAGGACGATCAGGTGCTTAATGTTTCGGCGGCGCATGCGGTCCATTTCGCCGGCCGTCACGCAGTCGAGCGAGGCCGGGATCGTTCCGATATCGTAGCGCGAGAGCATCAGCGAAAACAGGCGGCCGAAATATTCCGCATCCGCCGGTGTATCACCGAGCACCGCCGCGCACTGCTCGAGCGCGCCGACCGTTATATCCCACAGCTGGGCGTATTCCTGCGCTGCGGCGGCTCGGCCGTCTTTCTCCAACGCCTCGGCGCGCGCCTGAAGCTTATCGGCAAGGTGCAGATCCTCAAAAAGGCTTGCCAGAGCCTGCGCCTGCTCCGTCGCGGTCGTGGCGGCAGCGGCGTTTTCGGCAAAGCGCATAAGCGGCCGGCGCGCCGTTTCGCGCAGAAGATTTATCTGCTCAAGCGTCTGCTCGGACGCCTCGTCCGGCTGCTTGCCGTAGCCCTCCGGGTGCAGCCGCCAATTTTCGGCTCTTGTCCACGCCGAGCCGTGCAGCTGCCACATGAAAACGTAGTTTTCAAGCTCGTCGCACTCGTCTGTATCCAATCCGCCGAAGCCCGTGCGCAGATAGTCGAACACATCGTCGGCCTCCCAGCCGCCGAGGATGATCTCATACGCCGACTCGATAAGCATCGGCAGCGGCTTTGATAGCATGTCGGCCTTGCGCGCGGTGTATATCGGCGCACCAAAGCGCGAAAATGCCGACTCCAGCGGCAGGCGATAATCGTCAAAGCCCTTGGCGCACACGGCGATATCGCGCCAGCGGCAGCCCGTGTCGCGCACGAGCGACACCGCCTCGGCGGCAGCAAACTCGCACTCGGCGTTTGTGTCGGCTGCGCTTATTATTTTGATGCGGCCTTGCGCGTCGCCGGCCTCGACGGCGCGGTAACTGAACATGTTTTCGGCAAATTCGCCGAGCGGCTTTGCCTTGGTGCTCTCGCCGCCGAAGCGCTCGGTCTGCGCCTTGATGCCGTTATCGGCGGCAAATTTCAAAAGCGCCGAGGCTGTTATGCGGCTGAGTGCAAAGACCTCGCTTCCGCCGTGCAGCTCGTCGCAACCGAGGCACACGGTAAGGCACACGCCCTTTGAAAGCAGCGCCTCGAGCACTCTGCGCTCCTGCGCGGTGAAGTCTGTGAAGCCGTCAACGAACACGTGGGTGCGCTCGCTCATCGAGCACTGCCCGATCTGCTGCGCAAGCACGCTCAGCCGGTCGGACGGGTCTGCCCTTCCGTTTGCGACAACGCCGTCATACGCCTCGAGTATAAGCCCAAGGTCGTGCAGCTTGTCGCCCAGCGCGCCCTCGCAGGCTTCGGAAGCCTGCATAAGCCGCTCGCTCGTCACGCAGGCGCTTTTGAACTCGTCCACGGCGCCGAGCAGCATCGTTTGAAGCTCGGCCTTGCGCCGCGCCGCGCCGTAAACGCGCAGCCGCGAATACAGCCCGTCGGCAGCCAGCGCCATGCACAAAAGTCTGCCGCCCTTGTCGAGGTATTCGTTTGCCGCGCCGCCGCACTCGGAGCTTATCTCGCGCGCAAGTCCCGTGAACGACAGCACCTCGGCGTACAGCGACAGGCCGTCGCCGCACACGGCGCACAGTTCGCGCTCGGCCTCGTGGCTGTACTGCTCGGGAACGAGCAGGATGTATCGCTCGCCGCTGTCCGCGCCGCGCCGGATCTCGTCCATGATCGCCGCGCTTTTGCCCGTGCCTGCCGTGCCGTAGAGTATTCTGAGCATTCTTCCACCGCCTTGAAAATTTCTAACGCTTCATTATACCAAACAATCCTCCCCCTGTCTATTTTTAGAGGCGCATTGAGGCACCTACGGATACATATATCTCTGGTGGCCCGGTTCGGGATATTGGAATAAACCGTATTTGCCTCGCCGTACATTAGTGCGCTGCTGAGTTTTCGGCGCATCCTCGTAGGGAACGGATTCATCCGTTCCGTGTGTTTCATCTACTGACGCAGTTAATACAGCGCTACGCAGCAGAGGTTTTGCCATTGCCTTCCCCTTGCGGAGCTTGAGGGGAAGGTGTCGCTTGCGACGGATGAGGTGTTATTAAATCTGCGGTGCTAACCGCCACATTATAAAAAACGGGCGGCCGATGGCCGCCCCTACGACTATATATTTAGGTGCCGACAAAATCGGAACACGCGGAACGGATAAATCCGTTCCCTACGAGCAATAGATTTTGGTGTCGGCAAAGTCGGTACAGGCGGAACGGATAAATCCGTTCCCTACGAGCGACCGTTGGTCGCAGTGAAGAGGTAATAGCTGATAGTTAATAGCTTTTTTATTCAACCCCTCGGCAGCGAAGCTGCCTGCTCCCCTTGACAGGAGAGCCAATGGGTTGCGGTGCAAAATTCAGCACCGCACTGACGTTACGCGAGGCAACTACGGTTTCCTCCGCACCCTCGAACCGGGCAAGCGCAATCACCGTATCCGTAGCTGCGTCAATTCGCCACTAAAAAGAAAAGCCGGCGACTTCGGTCGTGGGGAGAGAAAAGGCTATCGTGCCGGCTTCGGTGTCGGGCCCGGCCTTTTTGATTATAGATGTCATGATCTCGGACTTCTGCTCGGACGCGGCAACGATGAGGACTACCTCCTTCTCCTCGGCGAGGGTGATGTTGTAAAAATGCGGATCCTTCTCGCCGGTACCCTTGCCGTGCAAAGTCGTGCCGCCGCGCGCACCGGCGGCGCGCGCCGCGTTCATGACCATATCGGTGCAGCCCTCGTTGGTGATCGCGACTATAAGCTCGTAAGCGAAGCTGAGCGCAGGCGCCTGCTTCACGTTTTTGTTGTCCTGATTAAGATATGCCAAGGCCTTTCCACCTCCAATACTTTTTACCGGCACGGCAATGACGATGCCGTGACCCGGAACGCCCAGATGCAGTCTGCGCCGCTGGTCGGCAATGAGCTGCTTTGTTTTATCGCTGTCGGCAACGGTCAAGACGACGCGCTTTTCGTTCGACTCGATGCCGAGAAGATCCATCATGCTCTGCACGGCCGTGCCGCGCCCGTGCATGACCACCGTCATCGGCAGCTTTAGCTCGGCGCATATCGCGCACAGCGTATCGAGCGCCTCGGGGTTAATTATTGATATAACGTAGTTCATATCGCTTCCTCCCACAGCTCGATGATATCGAGGTCTCCGTAAACTTCTTCGTTCGCCTCGCTGCGCTTTGCGTGCTTTTCAAACAAGACGCCGACCACCTGGATCGACAGCAGCGGCATCATCGCGACTATTGCGACAACGCCGAAAGCATCGCTGAGCACATTTCCGCCGAGCGCGGTGGATGCGCCCATCATAAATTGCAGCATGAAGGTCGCCGTCATTGGGCCGGAGGCAACGCCGCCGGAGTCGAAGGCGATCGCGGTGTAGATATCCGGCACGAAAAACGACAGCCCCAGTGCGATCGCGTAGCCCGGCACGAGAAACCACATGATGCTTATGCCCGTCACAACGCGCAGCATGGCTATGCCCATGGCAAGCGCAATGGCGACGGAAAGGCTGAGCTTTATCGCCCTGCCGGGTATCGCGCCGGCGCTGACCTGCTCGATCTGCTTTTCAAGCACGCCGACGGCAGGCTCGGCGGAAATGATGAACCAGCCGAGCAGCATCGACAGCGGAATGAGCAGCCATTTGGCTCCGCTTTCGGCAAGCGCCGCGCCCAGCGATGCGCCGAGGGTCGAAAAGCCGACGTTAACGCCAGTTAGGAACAGCACAAGGCCGACATAGGTGTAAACAATGCCGATGAGTATCTTTGCAAGCGGCCGCCCGTGCAGACGCAGCAGACAGAGCTGGAAAATGAGGAATATCGCAACTATCGGCAGCAGCGCGACGGCCATCTCGGCCATGTAATCGGGTATCGCAGAGATGAAGGCCGAGCCTATCTCGCGCGTGTCGGCAAATGCGGCGGCGCTCACGCCTGCGGTCGCCTCGCTGTCGTTATAGAAAAAGCCGAGGATGAGCACCGAGAGTATCGGTCCGATCGAGCACAGCGCGACAAGGCCGAAGCTGTCGGCCTCGGCGGAGCGGTCGCTTCGTATCATGGAAACGCCAAGCCCCATTGCGAGGATAAACGGCACCGTCATCGGCCCGGTGGTGACGCCGCCGGAGTCGAACGCGATGCTCAGATAATTGCGGTCGGTGAACGCGGCCAGCACGAAGATGAGCGCATAGCAGGCTATGAGCAGCCATCTGAGGCTTGCGCCGGTGAGGATTCGCAGCATACACACCGTCATGAAAAATCCGACGCCTACGCCGACGGTTATGAGCAGCACGCTGCTTTTTATGTGCGGAACGGTCTGCGCAAGCACCTGAAGATCCGGCTCGGCCACGGTTATCGCAAAGCCCAGCAGGAAGCTCACGCCGAGGATGAGCGGCAGATTTTTGGTTTTTGTCAGCGCCGTGCCGATCTTCGAGCCGATGGGCATCATCGCCTGCTCCGCGCCCAGCGAAAACAGTCCCATACCGGCAACTATCAGCAGTCCGCCGATGAGAAAGCACAGCAGCAGGTCGGCCTGCATCGGCATCACGAAAAGGCACAGCACTATGACTATCGCGACTATCGGCAGCACCGAGACTGCCGCCTCGCGCGTTTTTTCGACTATCGCAGTGTGATTGCTCCCAAATTCAACTGATTTTCTGATAATATCACTCCTTACTTTTTTGGAGGCGTTTTAACGCTTCTGCCGATACATTTATTGCGTCGGCCCGGTATCGAAGCTGCCGGGCATCACAACAATGATCGCTTGCCGAAACCGTATGCGCTCTTGTCAATCGAAGGTATCTTCGGAAAGCGCGTCGAGCATTTTCTGCTGAAGCCGGACGTATTCGTGCGCATCCTCCTCGCCGAGCGAGCGCAGTGCCGCCGCGACGCGCTCGATCGCCTCGCGGCGGCGGCTGTTTATAAGCTCGCGCCCGGCATCGGTCAGCGAAACGTTGACCCGACGCTCGTCGTGCTCATCGGCGCTGCGGCTGATCCAGCCCTTTTGCTCAAGGTGCTTCAAAAGCGCCGCAATGCGCGCCGACGATACCCCCATGCTGCGCCGCAGCCCCGAGGGACAGCCGGGCGCATCGTCGAGCAGCAGCAGACTCAGTGCGAAAAACTCGCCGCCGCAGGCGTCGCTTATAGCCTCGCCCGCCGGGAGATGGCTCAGCCTTGCCCTGACCGACAGCATCTGTTCCGCAAGAGAAAAATAGTCCATTGTTGTCTCCTTGCAATTTAGCTAACACTATTAGCTAAATGATAGCATAAATTTCGCCTCTATGCAAGAGCATAAAGGCGAAATATACCGTTTATTCATATTCTGAACGCTTTCTTAAGGCTCAGTCATAGCCTCCGTTTGCGGGCGGCAGGGCCGTCCATTCCGGCAGCTCCGTCACGGCCTTCTTAACGGAGGTCACGGCGTTTATGAAATTTGCGGCGTCCTCATCCGAGGTCATGTGGTAGACGGCCGTCTGATCGCCGCAGATAAGAAGGCTCCTTCCGTTCAGTGTTACGGAGATCTCGTAATGCTCGAGCGGGATCATGGAAACCGCCTTTGATTTATCGTCCGCGAGCTCCTGCGAGGTCATTTCGCGGTCGATATCCGTAAGGCGATATTTGCAGACAAGCTCGTACAGCCGCTGCAAAAAGTCCGGCTCGGGGCGAAGCTCCGCCGATGCCGTCCCGTCCGAGGCAAGATCCTTTTGAATACTGCCCGTCTGTGTGTCCAGGATGTTTTTCTGCGTCTCGTCGTACCACCATGAAAAGCGCAGCGAGAAGTCGTCCGGAACTGCCGGAGTGTTTTCTGGCGCTGCGCCCCGAAATATGCCGCAGCCTGCGAGCGAAAAAGCAAGAGCAAGGCACAGAATGCTCGCGGCAAGCTTTTTTGTCATGATCTCTCAACTCCTTTTGTGTTCTTTGCCTGTATGACGCCGAGGGATGCGGAAATGTTCCCGCAGAGGGAAGAAAAGCTTCTTCGGGCATTGAAAGGCCTGCTGCCGGCATGGTATAATTATATTGGGTAGGTATACACAAAGGCGCACACAGTCCGGATACGGGATCCACGCAATATATATCGGCAGCTGTGTCAGGACGTCTGTGAAAAAGCGGCAGGCAGGTCAATGTTTAGTAAGGAGGTAAAGGCATGGCTTTCTGGGTATTTATGCTTATCATGGGATTGCTGATCCCTTTGACAATGGTTGGCTTCGGCAAGCTGTTTTTGACCAGGGTCCCAAAAAACATCAATATGGTTTTCGGCTATCGAACGGTGATGTCCATGAAGAACAGGGACACATGGGAGTTTGCTCATAAGATGATAGGGAAGCTGTGGCTTCGGTGCGGCCTGGCGATGCTGCCGCTGTCCGTGATCCCTTTCCTTTTCGTGATCGGCAAGGATGCGTCGGCCGTCGGAAGGGTCGGAATAATCGTCATTGCGATCCAGATGCTGCCGATGCTGGGAACTCTTTTCCCCGTGGAAGCGGCTCTCAAGAAGAATTTTGATAAAAACGGTGTGCGCAGGCAAATCGGACTTTGATAAAGGAGATTCTCGTATGAATAAAAAGCTTCTTCGGGCATTGAAAGGCCTGCTGCTTTTTCATAGTGCCTGCTTGAGCGTCAGGTCACGTCGATGAGGTATTCCGTGACGATTCCGTCGCTTATCGAGATTATGAGCCACATGTTGTCCATGTACTCGACGTCCAGATGGTACACGAGCGTGGACTCCGGCGGATAGTTTTTATCGCTGAGCTTGAAGGAGGTCTGTCCGTCGCCGTCCTCCGCGCCCAGAAGCGCTATGACATCGGCCTCGCTCATGCCGATGAGCTGGTGCTTTTCGAGCATATCGTCGACGATCATGTAGCGCCCGTCCGCATTCGAAAGCCACTTTTCCTGCGAAAACGTGTGCTGATAGCGGTACACGCAGAAAGCGGCCGCTATTATCAGCAGCACGGCGATCAAAACAGAAAATGCGATAATAATACGCCTCTTGGCACGCTTGATCTCGTTTTCCATCATTCAAAGCTCCTTTCGATTTTTTAAAAACAGCTGCTTATTCAAAGAATAAACAGCTCAGCCTGTCGAAAAAGGTCACCGCAAGGTGGCTTTTTTCTCGTAAAACAGGGAGAAATATGGTATAATAAGTACGGGTGATGAACGTGCTTACGA
>QWCN01003322.1_pt1 | contig 18953 bp, 15 predicted proteins | sample 1972711 | NCBI WGS metagenome assembly QWCN01 (sample SAMN09866707, study PRJNA288562) | Human gut metagenome isolate term1_stool, whole genome shotgun sequencing... | isolation source: gut | host: Homo sapiens | place: USA: California
TAATCCCTTAAAGAATCAGTCGACTATGAAACGTATTTTATTGGCTTACACACTTTCTGCCCTTTGTCTGCTTCCGGCGTTTGCCGGAGGTGGAGAGGGGACTTTACCTATAAGCTATGTCAATCCTTTCATCGGTACTACCAATTTCGGAACTACTAACCCGGGAGCGGTTTGTCCCAATGGAATGATGTCCGTGGTTCCTTTCAATGTGATGGGATCGGAAGATAATAAGTATGATAAAGATGCCCGTTGGTGGTCTACTCCTTACGAGTATCACAATTGCTTTTTTACCGGATATTCGCATGTCAATCTAAGTGGTGTGGGGTGTCCCGAACTGGGATCTTTATTGCTGATGCCTACTACGGGTGAATTGTCCGTAGATTACAAGGAGTATGGAAGTCGTTATAAAGATGAACAGGCTTCTCCGGGTTATTACAGTAATTTCCTCACTCGCTATAATGTAAAGACTGAGGTGTCTGCCACTCCCCGCACGGGTGTTTCACGTTTCACGTTTCCTGCCGGACAAAGCCATGTATTACTGAATTTAGGTGAAGGACTGACGAATGAAACCGGTGCTTTCTTGAAACAGGTGAATGACACCGAATTTGAAGGCATGAAATTATTGGGAACTTTCTGCTATAACCCCCAGGCAGTATTTCCCATTTATTTTGTAATGCGTGTCAACAAGCAACCGGTATCCAGTGGTTATTGGAAAAAACAGCGTCCCATGACCGGAGTTGAAGCTGAATGGGATCCCGATAACGGACGCTATAAACTTTATACCCGTTATCGTAAGGAAATTGCCGGAGATGATATCGGTGCTTTTCTTACTTTCAACACAACGGAAGGTGAACAGATCGAAGTGCAAATGGGAGTTTCTTTTGTCAGCATCGAAAATGCCCGCCTGAATCTGGATACAGAACAAAGTGGAAAGAATTTCAGTCAGGTATTGGCAGATGCCCGTATGCGTTGGAATGAGGACCTTTCGCGTATCCTTGTCGAAGGCGGAACGGAAGAACAGAAAACTGTTTTTTATACTGCCCTTTATCATACATTGATACATCCCAATATCTTGCAAGATGTCAATGGGCAATATCCTGCTATGGAGAGTAATGAAATACTGACTACAGATGGAGACCGTTACACTGTTTTCTCGCTTTGGGATACGTACCGTAACGTTCACCAACTCCTTACGTTGGTTTATCCCGAACGTCAGTTACAAATGGTGCGTTCCATGCTCGATATGTATCGTGAACATGGTTGGCTCCCCAAATGGGAACTCTACGGACGTGAAACGTTAACTATGGAGGGCGACCCGTCTATTCCTGTTATCGTTGACACTTGGTTGAAAGGCCTACGCGATTTTGATATCGATCTGGCTTATGAAGCTATGTATAAATCTGCCACCTTGCCCGGTGCCGAAAATTTGCTGAGGCCGGATAATGATGATTATATGTCATTGGGATATGTGCCTTTGCGTGAACAGTATGATAATTCGGTCTCTCATGCATTGGAGTATTACATTGCGGATTATTCTCTTTCCCTGCTGGCGGATGCTTTGGATAAGAAGGCTGATGCCCGTCTTTTTTATAACCGTTCACTGGGATATAGACACTACTATAGTAAGGAATTTGGTACTTTCCGTCCCATTTTGCCTGATGGTCAGTTCTATTCACCTTTCAATCCGAGACAGGGAGAAAATTTTGAACCGAATCCCGGTTTTCATGAAGGTTGTGCCTGGAACTACAGTTTCTATGTTCCTCACGATGTGAAAGGACTTGCCCGTCTCATGGGTGGACAGAAACCTTTCATTGAAAAACTTCAGCGTGTCTTTGACGATGGACTCTATGATCCTGCCAATGAACCCGACATTGCTTATGCTCATCTCTTTTCTTATTTCAAGGGTGAAGAATGGCGTACGCAAAAGGAGACCCAGCGGCTTTTGCAGAAATATTTTAAGAATGCTCCCGACGGTATCCCCGGTAATGATGACACCGGTACGATGTCTACATGGGCCATCTTTAATATGATAGGATTCTACCCCGACTGTCCCGGTGCTCCGTATTATACCCTTACTACACCTGTATTCGATAAGGTAGTGATTCGTCTTGACCCTGATACTTGGGGAAGCGATAAGCTGGTGATAGAAACTGAACGTCCTTCGGCAGAATCCTTATACATCCGTGAGATGGAGTTAGGCGGGAAGAAATTATCCCGTTACCGTATCAGCCATGAAGAACTGGTAAAAGGTGGAACACTGAAGTTCATACTTCGTTAGAATTTTCTGTTTGCAAGAAGTTAAGAGTTTGTCAGCAAGAAGTTAAATTCCTGTTGACAGGAATTTAACTTCTTGTAATGCTTTGATAATCAGTATGTATTTTCTACTGGTTATTTCTCTCTTTTCTCAGGGATGAAATCAGATATGCTCCTTTCGAATCTACTGTGCTCCATCGTGCATTGCTGATCACTTTCCATACGTACCCTCCTAATTTTCCGTAGTTCGAGAGTTTTAGTATGCTTTTGATCTCTTTCGGGTCAATGATACACAGTTGGTCCAGTCTGAGTAGTAAGCATTCTAAATTATGCGTCTGTTTGTTGTATGCATATCCGGGGATTTCATAGAAGGAAATATCCGTCGTTCCTCCTCCGTTCTCCCCAAGGGGAGTTAGAGGGGGAAGTTCTTTATTTTCTTCTCCTATACTATGCTCTGCTATACTTTGTCCGGAATTGTCTGCATTTTCGGGTGAATTGTCTACATGCTGCATGCTATTTTGTGGATTTTGCATACAGTCTGTATCTTTTCCTCCTTTTTTGGTTTTATCTTCCTTCGTCTCTTCTTCCGTTTTTACCAGCATGTAGGGTAGGGACGCTAAGTCCCTTTTCCTACGTTTGGTTGCTTCAAGCCATACTTTCTGAATCTCCACGGATGTCAATATGCCATATTTCTCATAAGTCTCTTTATCAAAGAATGCTTTTTCTACCAGGATATCTACAATTCCCTGCATTTCATCTTCTGTAAGTTCTCTGCCGGCCTTATTAGTGAAGAGGGTACATTGCTCCTTTCCCCAAAGCAGATAATATCCGCTTTCTTTATATATTTTACTCAACAGTTTCATTACTGCTGCCGTTCCTTTCATGCCGAACTTTGCCTCGGTCAGTTCCATGGGTACTTCATCAAAGAGTACCACTGATATGGGATAATATTGTATCCCTCCATACGTCATTGCCATAACTTTTAATTTAAAACTTTTAATTCTTAATTTACTACCGGTCTCCATTCCAGAAAGTTCTCCAGTTGGAAGCTTCTCCATGCTTGTATATCTACGTCCCAATACACAACGTGTCCTTCGATACGCTGTATATCGTATCCTTGATGAAAGTGGCTTTCATAGGGTAGTAGGGTTGCTTTTACAAACTTGAATGTTCCGTCTTGCTTGTAATATGCTATGAGAGCATATCCATAGAGCATGTAGTCAATAAGGTTTTCCAGTCTGTCCGTCATCCACTGTGCTGCGCTTTTCGTATATTCTTTTTCAAGCATAATACGTATTGCCCATTTCTTTCTGAGTGCTTCGTGAAGTGAAGCGTTCTTCTTTCGCTTTTTCATTGCATTTTAATTTTAAATTCTTGCATTTTAAATTGTTTAGTAGGTGTTTATGTCAGGCATAAAAAGAGAGAAGATGTCACTTTTTGAAAAAGCGGCATCTTCTCATTTGCAGGGCTTAATCTTTGCTAAAGCGGGGGCAAAGATATAGCGAATTGTAGATAGGATATAACTATTTAATTATTGTCCGATTATTTTGTAGATTATTCTTTTGATGTTTTTCCTCTTTTATTTATTTTACGAGGAAATTCACTTCTTAATATTTCTCCCATTTCCTCTTCTATTGTTTTTGAAACTAAATGATTATCTTGAGCGGATAGAAAGAACTTACCTTTTGCTGCCCATTCTGCGAATTCTTTTATAGATACTTCGTTTTTATTACCAAAGCATCCTTCTTCTCTTAAATTGAGTAAGAGTTTCATTCCCTTTTTCCGATCTTTATGGAGGATGCCTCTTACTGCTTTACTTTTAGGGCGTCCGGGTTTTCTCTTAGTCTCTGATACATTGTTCTTTGAAGTTAATTTCTGTGCCTGTTCCGGCTCTTTTTTTCAAGGTTTTCAGCCTTCATTTCTTTTTTCATTTTTCTTGTTTTTTAGTTAAATATTTAAATACGTATAAAATGTAAAAAAATGACAAAAGTACTATGTTATTTTTGAAAATGGATAGGTTTGACAGAAAAAATGATTCTGAAAGTTCCTGAATGTGGTGTATGTAGTTGATATATAGGTGGATGGTGTGGAGAAAAGGGGGTGTTTAAAAAACGTTCGTTTAATATACGTAAAGATTTACAAAAATGAAAAAGGTTAGAAAGCACAAAAATGAAAGGATATTAAATCCCTTTATTATTAGCAGTATAATGTTGATTATAAAATGTTTAACTGTGATAAAATATTCATTTAGGAATATTTTTATTAAACACCTTGCAAGTTCAAAAAATACCCATTACCTTTGTGCCCATTAAACGAACGATTAAAAGTCATTTTTCTGTTTTAATAGGTTCGTTTACAGTATATTAAGCTGGAATATCTGTTTGTACGGTTTGGAAGAGAATCTGTCTCATTCAAACCGCGAAGCGCACCCGAAACAATCGTGAAATTCTCCTTTCCCTTTATATAAGTGATTGAAAATCAAAAATATTGGTTTGCGGCTCGTACTCGTGATAAGCAAGAATTTGCAGTCCGAAGATTCTTAGATAAACTTAAATCTGAGGAAAATTTGGATATTGATTACTATCTCCCCACGCGAATTGTCATATCGCAACTGAAATACCGTCGTAAGCGTAGTGAAGTTCCTGTCATTCGGAATTTGATCTTCATTTGTGCCACCAAACAGGTGGCTTGTGATATTTCTAATGTTTATAATGCTCAGCTTTTTTATATGAAGGATCTTTCCACTCATTCTATGCTGATTGTCCCCAATAAGCAAATGGAAGACTTCATGTTTGTTATGGACTTGAATCCTGATGGGGTTAGTTTTGATACTGAGCCTTTCGCTATAGGAAACAAAGTGAAAGTCGTTAAAGGGGATTTTTGTGGTATTGAAGGTGAAATAGCTACGGAATCCAATAAAACTTATGTCGTTATTCGTATCAAGGGCGTTTTAGTTGCCAGTGTCAAAGTGCCCAAATCTTATCTGAAGATGATAAAGTAGTCTTATTTTAATTGAGATTAATCATATTTTAATCATATACCAAATGAATTCTTTACTTTCTCGCGCTCTTGAGCTTCAACATGCTGCTCATGAGCTGATGTATCTTGGTATGGACGGTGAACCTATCTATTCCGATACTTTTTGTCGGTTAAATAAGGAACTTCTCGTCAAGTCCGATTCCCTTTTTTCCTCTCAGAGTTCCAATATTGAGGAAGAAGCCAATTTGTGTCTGGCTCTTCTGATGGGCTATAATGCTACCATTTATGATTATGGAGATAAAGGGCAGAAAAAACAAGCTGTTTTAGATCGAATCTATAATGTTTTGGAGAAACTTCCCACTTCTTTGCTTAAGGTTCGTCTGTTGACTTATACTTATGGTGAAGTTTATGAGGAGGCTATGCTTCAAGAGGCTCATAGCATTATAGACAATTGGAATAAGTCGGCTTTGACAACTGAGCAAACAGAGGCAATAGAAGAGTTGAAGAATATTGAAGAAAATCCTTATCCTTTTGAGGTGATGTAAAATAAATTTGCCTGTATCGGTGTTGAAGGCAACTTATACAAAGATGCTGTTCGTAAAAGTGGAGCCCTTAGCTATTAAGATGCATAAGCCGTCATGCAGGTTTATTGATGGTGCTGAGTTTGAGATTTGAAGAAAGTTAAATAAAAACGTATTTATTACCATTTTACTAAGGTGTCCATTGGAATGCTTTATCGAATGGCTATGTCCTCAATAGAGTATTAACTCCTAGTTTTAAATAACTAATCATTATGCAAGCAATAATTTTAGCAGCCGGCATGGGAAAGCGTTTGGGAGAATTGACCAAAGGTAATACTAAGTGCATGGTAAAAGTTAATGGTATTTCACTTATTGATAGAACATTGACTCAGTTGTCACAATTACCGTTATCTCGTGCTATAATTGTCGTGGGGTATAAAGGTGAAAATTTGAGAAACTATATCGGTGATGAATATAGAGGATTGAAAATTGAATACATCAACAATCCTATATACGATAAAACTAATAATATTTATTCGCTTTCACTGGCAAAGAAGGAACTTCAGGAAGATGACACATTGCTAATAGAATCGGATTTGATATTTGATGATGCTCTTTTTCCGATGATAGTCAATAATCCTTATCCAAATTTGGCCTTGGTTGCCAAATATGAGAGCTGGATGGATGGCACGATGGTAAGCATAGATGCAGATTGCAATATTATAAATTTTGTACCCAAACAGGCCTTTAGATATGAGGATGTGGATGTTTACTACAAAACAGTAAATATTTATAAGTTTAGCCGTGAATTCTCTACAAATGAGTATGTTCCTTTTCTGGATGCTTATAGTCGTGTGATGGGGAATAACGAGTACTACGAACAAGTGTTACGCGTGTTGACGTTGATTAATTCGTCATCATTGAAGGCCTTACCTATCAATGACAAAAAATGGTATGAGATAGATGACGTACAGGATTTGGATATTGCTTCAACTATATTTTCCAGTAGTGAAGCTAAATATGAAGAGTATCACAAACGTTATGGAGGCTTTTGGCGCTTTCCTAAATTGTTGGATTATTGTTACCTTGTTAATCCTTTCTTCCCGTCAAAGCGCATGAAGGATGAACTGCGTGCCAATTTTGATGTATTGCTTATGGAATATCCTTCCGGTATGTATGTAAATTCTTTGTTGGCGGGTAAATACTTTGGGATTAAGCAGGATTTTGTAGTAGTGGGTAATGGTGCTGCCGAGCTTATCAAGGTTGTGATGGAAGAACATACAGGTGACAAGGTCGGTATTATTTATCCTACATTTGACGAATATCCCAATCGGCTTCATCCAGACCAAATTGTACCCTATATTCCACAAAATACGAACTTTACTTATACAGCAGATGACCTAATGGAGTTTTATGCAAGCAAGTTAATTTCTCTATTATTACTAATCAATCCTGATAATCCGTCTGGAAACTTTATATCCAAGAAGGATGTGCTTAGACTGGCTTCTTGGTGTGAGGATAGAAAGATTCGTTTAATTGTTGATGAGAGTTTTGTGGACTTTACTACAGGATATGTGGATAATAGCTTGTTGCATAACGATATACTTCTACAATATCCATCTATGATGGTAATGAAGTCTATTAGTAAATCTTATGGTGTGCCTGGTTTACGTTTGGGAGTATTGGCATCATCTGATATGGATTTGATAGTCCGTATAAAGAAAGAGGTCTCTATCTGGAATATAAACTCTTTTGCGGAATTCTATCTGCAAATTTATGGAAAGTACGAAAGTGACTATGACAAAGCGTGCCAGAAGTTCATAGCAGAGCGTGAGATTTTCTTTAGAGAATTAACTCAGATTCCGTATTTACATGTCATTCCTTCTCAAGCCAATTATTTTTTATGTGAAGTTACAGGCAAATACACTTCTACTGAACTGACGCAGAAATTGATAGAGCATGATGTCATTATCAGTAACTGCGGCTTGAAATCGAATATGAATGGGCGGAATTTGATTCGGTTGGCTATTAGAAACAGGGAAGATAATTTCAAACTTATTCAGATATTGAAGAATCTATGAACTTAAAAACGTTTATATGCAGAAATATAAATAGGCTGCTTCCTAAGAAACCGAATATGTTGGTATTTATACCACATGCAGGTTTGAAAAGTAATGCTTATGGTATTAATAATTATAAGTCGGATAATGCGTTAGCTTTTCTGAATTATCTGTTGGCGCATCGTGGAAGAACGTTTCAGTATAGACTTGCTGTTGACTATGCTGAATTAGAAGAGGTGCAAGAAACGTTATTGAATGAATATCCTACTATAGATATTGATTGTTTTCCGCTGTTTGGACTTAATGAACTTAATTTTGCTACTCGAAATAAAATGCGTATACAAAATATGTTGACTATATTTTTTCGCGCAAGCTATTTTTTTACATCCGAAGGATATGCTTTCCCTTATAAAGTTCAAAAGCAGAAATGGGCGTTTTTAGGGTATTTTATTCCTTTCAAAAATGACTATAATGTATTTATACATGGGGAACCATGTTATAATCAAACATATGACTATTGTTTCACTACATCTTTAGTGGCAAGTCAGATTATAGCTCATACTTATTCTATTTCATTATCTAAATTTTATTCTTTAGGATTTTCAAGAAACGATGAGTTGATGAGAGCCGGTAATTTGGAACAGGCTCGATTGGATTTGGCAAAGTATGTCAATTATCCAATAAAGAAACTTTTTCTTTATACACCTACGCATAGAGATTATGAGAGTGAAGTTCATAACAGTGTTCGTGGTGTTTTAGGGTTTAATATTGATAGCGATAAGTTGACAGACATTTTAAAGCAATATAATGCGGTAATAGTTTGTAAAATCCATTCAAAGCAGAATTTTAACGTGTTGAGTGAGCAGTTGCCTTCTGGAGTACTTTTGCATAAGCCTAATAAAGAATATGGATTGTGTGAATTGATGCAACTTTCCGATTGTTTGATAACTGATTATACTTCAGCCTATTTCGATTATCTATTATTGGATAAACCGGTACTTTTCAATTTCTATGATTTTGATAGGTATAAAAAAAATCGAGGATTTTCTTATGATCCTGTCAGTTCTGTTATAGCTGGTCATATATTTGGCGATGAATCTTCTTTCTGTGATAAGATTCAAAAGGTACTTGAGGGTGATGACGTTTTCAAGGAGAAAAGATATTTTGTATGTAATCTCATGCATAAATATAAAGATTCAAATTCGTCGGAGCGTATATTTAATTTCATCTTTAAGGAAGATAAATGATAAAGAAACTTTTGACGAATAGTGCCATTTATGGTATAGCGCCTCATATTCCAAAAGTTGTATCTATCTTTCTACTTCCTATATTAACAGCTTATCTGACAGATGTTGATTACGGTATAGCAGGAACAATTGCTGCATATACAATGGCCTTAGCTGCTCTGTCAACTATGGGGTTTAGTGTAGTTTTACAAATTTCTTTTTTTAAGTCAAGATGTCAATATAAAGTTTTGTGGCGTGAAATTTATGGCTTTCTCCAATATTGGATGGTAGTTTTTTCTTTAATCCAGAGCGTTGTATTGTATTTTGTTATTCCTAAGGAAGCAGAAGCTAATAAATGGCTAATAATATTATTGACAAATTTTAATGGCGTTATTTTTGGACCTGCTGGTTTAATAGGGCCTTTATATTATCAGTTAAGCCAGCATCCCTTTCCTGTTGCTATAAGAAGTATGGCATTAGGCTTTCTGACTATTTTGATTAACTATATATGTATTGTTATTTTTAAATGGGGATATATGGGGTGGTATATAAGTTCTTTTATGGGTACATTTCTTATAAATGCTTCTTATTGGTATTCCCTTTCGTACCATTTAAAATTGTCCCCTATCTATAATTTCAAATTCAGAACAATAAAAAGAAACCTTCGTGTAGCTATACCGACTATTCCACATTATTATACTTATTTTTTGATAACTACTTCTAACCGTGTAGTAATGGATAGATCGAATATGGATCTTGCATTGATAGGCAAATTTAATATGGCCCAACAATTCACGGCAATGTTTGAGTCTTTTATACGCGCAGTAGAATGTGCAATAGGGCCTATGTGTATGGACGCAATACGAGATAATGATGAAAAAGAGTCAAAGCGTATTGTATATGTGTTTTGGTTGATTACTTTCTTTTCTACTTTTTTGTTTTCTTTATGGAGTAGAGAGATTTTTTCTTTACTTATATCAAATAAGGCATTGTCAGATACATATCCTTATGCAGCAGTACTTGTATTGGCTTTAAATTATAGGCCAATGTACATAGCTTCTTCTAATATTTATTTTTATCATGAACGTACTTTAGAATTATTATACATCACTTTTGGAGCCGGGGTAATAGCATTGTTGGCGAATATTGTATTTATTCCTAAATATGGATTATGGGCTGCATGCATCATAAATTATATAGCTTTTTTGTATCAAGGTTATAGCGGCTTTTTTTATAAGACATTCAAAGTAAAGGCAAAGGAACATTATCCTTTTATCAAAATAATGTTGCTGCAATTGTTGATGTCTGTAATTTGTTTGTCTGTGCTTGATCAGGAATATATTGTAAAACTTTGTATTACTATTGCTTTTGTTTTATTAGTAGGAATTCTATTTCTAAGGATTGTTCAGAGAACAAGTAAATGAAATAAAATATCATTAATTATGAAAGATATTAAGTTAGTTATATGGGATTTAGATGAAACTTTTTGGAAAGGAACTTTGTCTGAAGGTGAGGTCTTTCCAATAAAAGATAATGTTGATAATGTTAAAGAGTTGTCCAAAAGAGGCATAATTAATTCTATTTCTTCTAAAAATGATTATGAACAAGCTAGAACTAAATTAATAGAATTTGGCGTTTGGGATTATTTTATATTTCCTATTATAAATTGGAATCCTAAAGGTGAAAATGTTAAAAATATTATATCAAATTGCCAGTTGAGGAATGAAAATATTCTTTTTATAGATGATAATATTTTGAATTTGAGAGAAGTTGAGCATTACAATGAAGGTGTAAACACGTTGCATGCTGATGAGTTGGAAGGTTTATTGGAAATGCCTTCTTTAAAAGGAAAGGAAGATTCTAAATTAAGTCGTTTGAAACAATATAAAATATTAGAGAAAAAAAATGAATTTAAGTCTGTTTGTTCGGATAATCACTCTTTCTTATTACAATCAAAAATAGAGATTACATTTATTAGTAATGTGACATTATATAAAGAGCGCATATTGGAACTTATAGGGCGAACAAATCAATTAAATTTCACTAAAAAAAGAATAAATGGTTTAGAATTAGATAGGCTTATAGATGATTCTAATGTTGAGTGTATGGCCATAAAGGTCTCTGATAGATTTGGTGATTATGGTATATGTGGGTTTTATGCTTTGAATAAGATTACTAATGAACTCCTTCATTTTTTGTATTCTTGTAGGATTCTTAATTTAGGCATTGAAAGATATGTTTATAATAAGTTGAATAGACCTGACATTAATGTAATATTGCCCGTTTCATCTTCTTTGGATAATAATGAATTTATTGACTGGATTACTGAAAATGGTGATATGGCTTTACAAAATAAAAAATCGTCAACAGATAAAAAAATTAAATTACTTTTTGTTGGAGGTTGTGATTTAGAACAATTATGCCACTATATTGATACAGATAAATTTGAGATTATTACAGATTTCAATTATCCAAATTCTCGTGGTGTTTCAGTACATAGAGAACATACTGTTTATTTGAGAGAAAGTAGAGAGTTGACCGCTGGAGATAGAAAGATGATTGAAAAGCTTCCATTTGGGGATAAAAGTATGTTTGATATGAAAATATTTACAGCAGATTATGATGTGTTGATATATAGTGTACTTATGAACTATACTCATGAGGTATATCGTAATCGTTTGAAGGATTTTAAGGTTTCATATGGTGGTTATTTAAATATGACTGAAATGTGCACACATGTAGGATTTACAAAGCAAGAATATGATTGCTTTTGTGAAGAATACGAATTTGAGGGATTACAATCTTCTACGGATTTTAGAAATGATTTGAATTGGTTGACTACTGTTATTGATAAACCGATTTTATTTTTAAATGGTGCTGAAATTGAGAATGTTAATAGTTCTGAACCTGAAGCATACAAGAGGCATTGTGAAATGAATGCTGTATTAGATGATTTTTTGAGAAGTTGTCATCATAACTGCAAATTAATTGATATAAGGAAATATGTAAAGTCAAGATCGGAGATAAGCGATACTATAAGACATTATCAAAGAGGTATATATGTTTATCTGGCACAAGAAATAATGAATGAATTGAGCAAAGATAAAATTCGAGTTAGTTTTTTTAAGATATTGTCTATACGTTCTTTTTATTTTCTCCAGTCTATAAAAGAATTTATTTTTCCCTTTTATAAGATGTTTAGACATGTTTTTAGTAGAATGTAAGTACTTACTGTATGGATTTTGCCCTTCTTTTTCTTACTTTTTACTCATGAATTTGAATATTTAATAAACATAAGTGTTAGCATCCAATTTTGATGCATTTCTTGTTCTTCAGCAGTGACAAGAAGGCAAGGGTATCTGCTGTATATCATACAGTTATATCGACCTGCAAGATGCAGGGTGTATCGGTGTTGGGATACTTCAAGAAATTCTTCGGTGAGATTGTTAAAGGACGTAGGGATTATGAACATTTATTGCCTTTGACAATCGGACTGGATTAATAACAAATATTAAAAATCAATATCCTTTTTGACGTTATCTATTAGGGAACCGCCTTGTGATGGCTTTCCTTGAACTACACGTCAAAATTGGACACTAACGATTTAATAAATACTTATAATAATGAATTCAATTAGGATTTGTGTAATTGGTCTTGGTTACGTGGGGCTCCCTTTAGCTCGTCTTTTTTCCACCAAGTATCATACTATCGGTTTTGATATGAACCGAAAGCGTGTAGAAGCTTTAATGGCAGGTCATGATTCAACTCTCGAAGTATCTGATGAATTGTTACAGGATGCCATTCACAATTTCGGTTTTTTTTGTACTTCAAATATGGAGGATATTTGCAATTGCAATTTTTATGTGGTTGCCGTACCTACTCCTGTGGATGTAAATAATCGTCCTGACTTAACTCCACTATGGGGAGCCAGCGAAACGGTTGGAAAAGTGATTTCGAAGGGCGACATTGTTGTATATGAATCAACAGTCTATCCGGGAGTGACTGAAGAGGAATGTCTGCCCGTAGTAGAGAAAGTGTCGGGATTGAAGTTCAATGTGGATTTTTTTGCTGGATACTCTCCTGAGCGTATCAATCCCGGAGATAAGGAGCATACAGTAGAGAAGATAAAAAAGGTGACTTCAGGTTCTACTCCTGAAATTGCAGATATAGTGGATGAAGTTTATAACTCCGTATTGGTGAACGGTACTCATAAGGCTCCGAGTATAAAAGTAGCAGAGGCCTCCAAAATTATAGAGAATTCGCAACGGGATGTAAATATTGCATTTATGAATGAGCTCGCTAAGATTTTCAATGCGATGGGTATTGACACCAATGATGTGATAGAGGCAGCTTCGTCTAAGTGGAATTTTATTAAATTGAAGCCTGGATTGGTTGGTGGCCATTGTATCAGTGTAGATCCGTATTATTTAATTCAGAAAGCACAAGTGTATGGGGTACTTCCGAGAGTTATGTCTGCGGCACGTCGTCTGAATGATGGGATGGGAGATTATGTAGCAAATCAAGTGATTAAGTTGATGAACAAAAAGGGGGTATTGGTGAAAGATAGTAAAATCTTGATACTTGGTTTTACTTTTAAAGAAAACTGTCCGGATATTCGTAATACAAAGGTTGTTGATATTTATAGCACACTGCATGAGTATACATCGAATATATCAGTATATGATCCTTGGGCTGATTTGAATAAAGTGGAAAGGGAATATGGCATAAAGCTTTTGGATGGTGATATTTCTTGTTTTTATAAACAATTCGATGCTGTGATTTTGGCTGTTTCACATAAAGAATTTATGTCATATGACTTACGTCGTTTCTTGGAATTTGAGAAAGGAGTTGTTTATGATGTGAAAGGGGATTTGGAAAGAAGTTTAGTTGATGGAAGGCTGTAATATTTCTGATAATGTGGTTGCTGGGCTGGTAAGTGTTATAGTACCTACCCATAATAGAGCCAATATTATAGGTGAAACAATTGATTCCATATTTGCCCAATCATATTTCAAGATAGAATTAATAATAATTGACGATCATTCGACTGATGATACTGAAGATCAAATAAAGCAAAAATTGAATCGCCATCCTCTATATGATTTTCAATATTTGAAATCAGAAAAAAGTGGTGGTTGTGCAGCACGAAATTTAGGTTTATCTGTCAGTAAGGGAGAATATATTCAATTTTTTGACGATGATGATGTGATGGCTTCCAATCACATTGCTGATAAAGTTTTAACCTTACAAACATTTCCACAATATGATTTTGTAACTTGTAATTTTGAATATTTTAAAGGTGACATTAAAAATATTGTTGGTGAAAAAAGGCTGGATAATATAGTACATTCTATTGAATCACATTTGTTAAAAAGTGCTTTCCCTGCGCCTGCATTTATGTGTAGACGTAGTTGTATATATAGGATTGGCCTTTGGAATGAAAATATCCTTAAGTTTCAAGATATATGCTACTTTCACCGTCTATTTTTACATAATCTTTCAGGATGCTTCATGAATTCCAATTTATTTTATGTCAGACTTCATAACAATAATATATCATTTAACAAATCAAAGGTCTTCTATCAGTCTATGCTTGATGCTTTTGATTCAGTGAGGGATGAATGGAGTTGCACCCGAAAAATGACAGGAAATTTATTGGATGTTATTTATTTAATGAAAGTAATGGTATTACTGCAAGCTTGTAGACAAGGGTATTATTTCTGGTGTGTCTCTAAGTTTCTAGGATTGTCTTTGAGAAATCTAAAGCAATTCTGCCATTTTATAAAAATAGCTTTGATTAAACTTTTTAGAGTTAGAAATGATAGCTGTATTTATGATATAATGATACTTGGCCAATAAATATGTTATATTTCTTTTACTTTCTAATAGCTGAATTGTTTCTTTGTGGTAGTGGACAAATTATTCATGTGTATGGAGGGCTAACACTTCGCATGTTTAATTTTATAATAGCAATTTTTATTAGTATATATTTTTTATTACGTAAACCGTTAATGGGAAAAGATACAACTCGTCTTTTCCTGTTTTATGTCTTTTCTTTCTTGATAGGGATATCATTGTCATTAGTAGGTGAAAGTACTAAGCATCTTTTTGAGGATATAAAGCCTCTGTCTTTCTTTTTCATCTTTCCTTTTTTCTATTGGATGATAAAATCGGGACAAGTAATAATGAATATAATTCGTGTCCTTAAATACGGGGTGATAATAATGACCGTAGTATATTTAATTTATTTATTGTTAATACGTTTCTTTGGAGTTATAGATTTTTATTCTTTGTATTATGGGGGGATTAGTGAAGAAAGTGATTTCATGTTTAGAGGAACTGGGGGAGAATTATTTTATAAAGGTTTTGTATTTTTGCCTATTGGCCTTGTTTTTTTATTACAGTCAAAAAAATATATATTGTCAGTGTTCGTTTTGATTGCGATTTATTTCACTTTAACAAGAGGCTTTTACGTAATAGCGTTTCTTGCAGTCTTAATGTCTTATGTTTTTTTTTCATCTAAAGCTAATGGCTCTAAAGTATTTGTAATACTGATAGTTAGTATAATATGCTTATTGTTATGTTCTTATTTCTCTCTGTTTGATATGGGGGAAGGACGTGAGAGTGGAGATCAATTGAGAGTCTTAACTATTGAACAGGTTGTGGATCGTATAACTCCTTTTTCTTTTCTTTTTGGTCATGGCTTCGGAAATGGAGTTCCTATACGAGAGGTACATATGGAAATGTCTTATTTAGAAATATTTCATAAGCAAGGGATTATCGGACTCTCTTTTTGGACTTATTTACTTTACTCTATATGTAGGTATTATAAACAAGTAGTTGGGAAATATAGAAGAATAGCTGGTGCATTTTTTATTAGTGCTTCTTTGATATATGTGCAATCATTATTTAATCCTTATTTAAATAACCCAATAGGAATGAGTACTGTTTTATTAGCATACTTTTCGTGTCGTAGATTATCACTTTTGTCTCAGGAGTAAAATGTTGAGCGATTGACGTCTCTTTGGTTAACTCGTGTATAATGAAAAAGAATCTTGATACTATTTTATATGTTGTAGTCCTTTATAATCAGATTTTAAAAAAGACGAATATATATAAGTCTTTATTGAATCGTATTCCTGCTCACCAAATTTTTGTTTGGGATAATTCTACAACTAATAGATTGAATTCTGATTTATATTCATATGGAATTCAATATGTATATTCTCAACAAAATATGGGAGTCAGTTTTCCCTATAATAGAGCGTTTGATTTTGCTAGCCAAAAGGGATTTCAATGGATAATGTTGCTGGATCAGGATACTACTTTTGCAGATACTTTTTTAGGAATAGTGGAATCTGCTATACATCAGTATCCAGAAATAAAAATATTTTGTCCATTACATCAGCTTTCTGGCGGTTCATACTTATCTCCTGCTAAGTTTTTTATGAAATTTACTCGTCCAACGCATAAAAAGGTTCTTGGAATAATTAATGTCTCTAAATATGCAATAATAAATAGTGGCTTATTGGTCGATGTGGCAACGTTTAGAAGAGCAGGCGGCTATAACGAAAAAGTTTTTTTGGATTATTCCGATTTCCAATTTCTGGATCGGTTAGCTAAATTTGATTCAAAAGCTTTTTGCTTAAGCTCTGTTTGTCTTCAAGACTTTTCGAATGATTGTATGGAGAATGATAAAGTCTTGAAACGTTTTACTCTATTTTGCCAATCATTAAAAGGATGTGAACATAATGGTGCTTGGGAAGCAATAGAATATCATTTAGTTGTACTTAAGAGATGTTTATCCCTCATATATAGGCTTAAGAGTTTTCAGCCGTTTATTACATATTATAAATACTATATTAAATGAAAATCTCTGTTTGTATAGCTACCTATAATGGAGAGAAATATTTGAAAGAACAATTCGATTCTATCTTATCTCAATTGAGCGATGAAGATGAGATTATAATCTCAGATGATTCTTCAACGGATAAGACCTTGGCTATCATTGATTCATATCATGATAAAAGAATCCGAGTTTTTCCTAATCAAAAGTTTCATTCTCCTATTTTTAATTTTGAGAATGCTTTGAAACATGCAAGAGGAGATTATATTTTTTTATCCGATCAAGATGATGTATGGGAATGTGATAAGGTCAAAATTATTCTTCCCTATCTTTCTCGATATAGTTTAGTAGTCTCCAATTGTTCGATTATGGATAAGGATGGAAAGCTTATCCGGGAGGCTTATTTCAATGATAATATGCAAAAAGGAGGTGTTTTAAGAAACATTGTCCATAATAATTATTTGGGTTGTTGTATGGCATTCCGAAAGGAGGTTCTGAGAGTCGCATTACCTTTTCCTGCTAAAATAGCGATGCATGATATTTGGCTTGGGCTTTGTGCTTCAGCTTTCTTTTCCACAATTTTTATCCCTGATAAATTAATCCGATATAGAAGGCATGGCAACAATGCTTCTGATACGGCAGGAACAAGTAGTTTGCCATGGTTCTATCGGATTAATTATAGAATGTATTTTCTGTCTCAGCTTGTTAAAAGGTTTTTGCAATTTTGATTTAATATGTTGAAAATCTCTCTTATTACAGTTACCTTCAGTAGTGCTGTAACCCTTCGTGATACTATACAATCGGTTCTTTCGCAGTCATATTCCGATATTGAGTACATTATCATAGATGGCGCCTCCGAGGATAATACGGTTGATATTGTTAAGGAATATGAGCCATTATTTGAAGGACGCTTACGTTGGATTAGTGAAAAGGATCAAGGTCTTTATGATGCTATGAATAAAGGTATCCACATGGCTACTGGTGATATTATTGGCATTATTAATTCTGATGACTTTTATCATCGTACAGATATTATAGCTAAAGTGATGGAAGCATTCCAAGATAGATTGGTACAAGCTGTTTATGGGGATGTTCGTTTTGTAAATTCAGATAATTTAGATAAGACAGTTCGTTATTATTCATCTAAGAATTTTTCTCCAAGACGTTTTCGTTATGGTTTCATGCCTGCACATCCTACATTCTTCACTTATCGTAAATATTTTGATGAATTAGGTTGTTATAAGACTGATTACCGGATAGCTGCCGATTATGAACTATTAATACGTTTTTTGTATGTCCATCATTTAAAAGCAAAGTACTTGTCTTTTGATTTCCTTAAAATGAGGACTGGCGGTGTCAGTACAGTTTCTTTTAGGAATAATGTACTGATAAATAAAGAGATAGTTCGTGCGTGTAGAGAAAATGGGATATGGACTTGTATGCCGTTGTTGTTTTTGAAATATTTTATAAAAATCTTTGAATTGATATTTACGAGAGAATAAGAAAAATGAAAAAAATCGCATTAATTACCGGTATTACTGGTCAGGACGGATCATTTTTAGCGGAGTTTTTGATAGAGAAAGGGTATGAAGTTCACGGCATTCTTCGTCGTTCTTCATCATTTAATACAGGGCGTATCGAACATCTATACTTAGATGAATGGGTACGTGATATGAAGAAGGATCGTCTGATAAATCTCCATTATGGGGATATGACGGACAGTAGTTCGCTGATTCGCATCATTCAGCAGGTACAACCGGATGAAATTTATAATCTTGCTGCACAAAGCCATGTGAAGGTCAGTTTTGATGTACCTGAATATACGGCGGAATCGGATGCAGTAGGTACGCTGCGCATGCTTGAAGCAGTCCGTATTCTTGGTTTAGAGAAGAGGACTAAGATTTATCAGGCTTCTACCTCGGAACTTTATGGTAAAGTTCAGGAAATTCCCCAAAAAGAGACTACCCCCTTCTATCCTCGTAGCCCATACGGTGTAGCGAAACAATATGGCTTCTGGATAACCAAGAATTACCGTGAGAGTTATGATATGTTTGCAGTGAACGGTATT
>QWCN01003324.1_pt1 | contig 18940 bp, 19 predicted proteins | sample 1972711 | NCBI WGS metagenome assembly QWCN01 (sample SAMN09866707, study PRJNA288562) | Human gut metagenome isolate term1_stool, whole genome shotgun sequencing... | isolation source: gut | host: Homo sapiens | place: USA: California
GCAAAAACAAAAACCGCCATGCCAACAAAAAAATTGAAAACTCGCAAGGCCGGAGCGTTAAAGACAAAACTCCGATTTTCGGAATGGTGGAACGAAAAGGTAAAATCGTAGCCCGGAAGATAGAGAATACATCGGTCGGCAATATTACTCCGGAAGTTGTCAAAACGGTAAAGAACGCTATGGTTTATACCGATGAATGGGTTGGATATAAACAAGTGAGTAGGATTTACGACCATTTATTTGTGAAACATAATGAGGGAGAATATGTCAATGGGCGAGTTCATACGAACACGATAGAGGGGTTTTGGAGTATTCTAAAAAGAGGTATTGTGGGAATTTACCATTTTACCTCGCGCAAGCATATTCAGAAATATGTAGATGAATTTGTATTCCGTTATAATACGCGCAATAGTGGCGAACATCAAAGATTTAATCTATTTTTGCAGAATACGGAGCATCGTTTAACTTATAATGAATTGATAAATGAGTAATAGAATAGAGAAAACGACAACTATTGAAATAGCAGGTTTGCCTATTATTTTCTATAAAATGGCGAACGCTGATATATTTATTGACACCCAAAATGTAGATAGTGTATTTGGTATTCCTTTAGACTATAAAATACCGTTCGTTACTTTATATGATGCCTTAACAAAAAATGAAGTATTGGCATATCCAATTGATGTTATTGTGGATAATTTGGGCGAGGACAGGCTGAAATACTTTGCCAAAATGGGAATTGTCAATTTTATGGATTCTTCATCGGATAAAAAAGACGCAAAGGAGGCAAAAAAAACAATAGAATCAATAGAGCCGGAGCAACCGGAACTATCGGATTTCGACAAACTATTGAAAACGGCTTTGGTTTATAACCCAAAATCTAAATAAGAACAAGCGGAGCAAGAAGGGGTATATTGCAGTTGGCAATTTTGTCAGAAGGCAACATTCGAGAAAATATTATTGAAAATGAGTACAGTAGAAATTGTAATCACTCTTGTTATTGCCATATTGACGGCAAGTTGCGGTATATTAGGAGTAATGCTACAAAGAAAAACAGAAAGAATAAAAATAGTTGAAACCCAACTTTCTGAAAGGAAGTCCAAAGCATATGCCGATTTAGCAGGATTATTTTATGGTATTTTAAAGACCATTAAACAGAAAAAAGCTATAAATGAAACCGAAACTCAAAATCTTTTATATCATTTGAAGAAAGAGATACTTATATATGGCTCTGATGATGTTTTTCGTAGACTTAACAATTGGCTTTGTTCCACAGGAACGGAAAACGCAAATACTCAGATGATAAACTTTATGGAACTTTTATTATCATTAAGACGAGATATATACAATAATCATACATCAATCACAAAAGAAGAAGTTCTTATTCATATAATGCAGAACGAGGATGAGGCTAAAAGTTTGTTAAAAGTATGGAGCGAAAAATGATGTTTCAGCCTTAGCTGGGAATTTAGTTCATTTAAGTGTAAAATTATATATAGTTACCTAAAATTGATTTTTGCGTTGCCTTTATACTGATCCCACAGGTTCTGAATCTCGCTGAATATGGACGAATTCACATTGGCGAACTCCTGAAATTCATCGATGATAAGCGTATAATGTTTCTTGGTGCTAAAAATCAGAAGTTGTTCAAACAGATCCCTGAATCGGGTAATCGTTCCGAATATCTGTATTCCCAGTGCTTCCGCCGCATCTTTCTGAAATTGTTGGCATAAAAGCGGCTCGCTGGTGCGAGATACGAATAAGTAGAGATATTTCGTCCCCTTTACAGATTCCAGCAATAACGAGGTCTTTCCAATACGACGATGACCGACCATTACCGTAAAGCACGCACTTTGTTTCGATTGTTCCCAAGTGCGTCCGAGTATATTCAGTTCCTGTGTCCGGTTATAAAATTTCATATTCGATTATTTGTAATACACATTAAATTAATGTCTATTACAAATATAGAACAAAAATCGGTTTCACACCACCAATCTGAAATTTATTTAACGCCGATTAAAATAACGAGCATTAATATATGTTAAACACAAAAGAAATACGATAGTTTAGGTTATAAAATTTCCTACTTAGAAAATCACCCCAAGGCATCAAGTGCAATTGTATATTTAATATGGCTGATATTTTTTTGATTGTCAATACCTAAACGCCCTCTCCATAGCATCCTGCTCGGACTTGGAAATACCGTATTTAGTAGCGAGTTTTCTCCAACCGGAAACGGCATGTTTGACCTCTGCAAGTATCATTTCTGCACGAGCGGGTTCCAATCCGAAATACGGCGTGATACTCATAGCCAGATCAAAATCCAGTGAATTATCATTCTCCGAGATGTTGAGCTTTAGTCCCGTGCCGTACTCGTCAGGGTTTATATCATAGGCGGGTGATAATCGCCACCCCTGCGGTGTAAGCAGGAAACCGTGATTCCGCAGATGGTCATCGCAGTTCGAAACCGCGATATTGAACACAATCCTGCGCCAGAGCTGCTCCATGTTCCGGTCCGTATCGTCGCAGTTGGCGATGATCCATTCGGTCAGTTCGAGGTAGCTGGCACCCTCCGTATGGCTCGTACCGTCCGTATAGCCGAGCAATGTCATGGCCGAGGCAAAGTGTATCCGCCGGCCCGTATCGGTCCGGTCGAAACGCTTGGTCATAAAGCTGTGATGCCGGCTGCCGAACCGCTGCGCCCGGCATTCGGACATCTCGATGCCGCACGAGCGGGCCATCTCGGCCGTAACCATCTCCCATGCCCCGGAATCTTTCGTATCTCCGGCACTCGGAAACTTGACGATCCACAGGTGTCCGTTCTCATCTACCACATTAGCTTTCGGCCTGGCGCCGCCCAATGACGAACCGGGTGCGACGAGCATATCGATCCATCGCGTATGCTCCGGTGTCCCGGCATTATCTTCCCGCTCTATTTGCAGGCTGGCGTGTTCCAATTCCCGGATCGATGCCCAAGGCGGTGTCGCCAACGACCGGTCGTTGTCCATAAAATCCCCATCTTTCGAGAACTTGAAACGCAGGGCCCCCATGCGGTTGCCGTCATACACGCCCATCAGGTAATCCGCTTCGGTAAGCGTTCGCGGTTTTCGGTCCTGCTGCCGGGCGTTGATGGCTTCCCGCCTGCGCATAAGCGTACGCCCCCAGCGATCCGGTGCGGAGTCGAGGAACAATCCGAAATTGCTCTTATCCGAAGGTTGGTATTGCTTCCCGGTAAATGCCGACAGGTCGGGATCCAACGCGCGGAAACGAGGATGGGTCAGCCATGCGGGATCGTTCTCATAGGAAAAGACCTCTTTGCCCCGGATCGTTTCGCTGTGAAGCACACCCATATAGACCGGCTCCGCATCCTCGGGCCAGTCCATATATACGTATATATCGCACTGCGTTATCATATTCATCGCTTTTTAGAGACTCTTTCCCCGACCACGAGTTTGGCATCCTGAAGAGCACGCCCCAGTTCGTCGTCTTTAGCTACGAGCAGCAAATCTTTTTCCAGCCCGAGGATAGCCAGCACCCGGAAATAGTATCCCATCGCAACTCCTTCCTCACCCCGCTCGATCTTGGTCAGGGTATTGCGGGAGATTCCGGCACGCTCGGCCACCTGCTCCGAGGATAACTCCCGGCGCAGGCGTGCCAGCTTTATATTTTCGCCCAGAGCCGTAAGTGTCTTCCGCTGGCTCGGCAATAATGCCCGTTTCATACAATAACATTAACGATTATGTGCAAATATAAGTATTATTGCGCAGAATAATTAGCATTATTCGGATTTGTTTTGCAGACATTCTCATCATATTCTCTTTTAGCTTTCAGGTTCTATGGAATGTATTAGCTTGTCTTATCGAGTATTTGTTTTCGGAATTGCGGTCATCTCATAATTGAAAAAATCGAGAAATTGATTCACTTTATCCAACCGTAATGATTCCTTTTCTGGTTAAAGGTTACGAACAATACGTATTTATGCACCGGATTTCAATGAAAATCCCTCTCGTGTCGAATTATACTGCTTTCGCAACATTTTACCGTAGCAGACAGATTACATAAGTGTTTTGTATTGTCCCATTTAGGCAATAAAATCAATACAAATATTTTAATTATATCAGATAGGTATTGTTTTCCCCTCATTATTGATCATGCCCGGTAAAATATACAGTGGGGTCATTACCTCCATGGCATGTATATCCGGCATCTTAATGCGATGCAATTCCCCGACACTGTTTCAGAACGGTTGCTGCCGCAACCATATAGCCATAAAGCGGTCGTAGACGATATAACCGTCCGCCGTTTTGTAGACCATTTCCCGGTCGATCAGCCTTTTGAGGGCGCTGTTCACGCTGCTGGCCGCCCGGAGTCTGTATTCCGTAATGAAATCCCCGGAATTGATCTCCCTGACGCATCCGGTTTTGGCGATGGCCTTAAGCAATCGGATATTGCTCGCCGGATAAGCCGCCAGCAGGTTCTCGTACGTATAGGTCGATTCGGCGACCACCTCTCCGATGGCATAATCCACCATTCCGATATCCGGGTTCCCGGCATACCCGTAAAGCCGGTTGAGCAAGGTCTGGATGTACCATGTATGCCCGTCGAAGGCGTCATAAAGATACCCGAACGTCTCTTCGGCCAGCTTCCGGCCCTGCCGAGTGAAAAAGTCGGCTGCGAAACGATAATATTCGTCTCTGGCTATCCGGTCGATGACCTGCGTTTGCGTACTCTGGTAGAAAGGACGTTTGGCCGAATGGAACATCTGCTGCATGATATGCTGCTTGCTGCCGGCGAATATGAAATTGATATTCGGGACGAACTGGATGTATGAACGCAACAGGGCCTCGGCCCCTTTCTCCGGATATTCCGCGATCTGCTGGAATTCGTCGATAGCGATATAGCACCGCTTCTCGGACGATCGCAGATAGTCGAATATCTCCCTGAGCGTGGCTTCCTCGGATGAAGGAACAATGTCGATGGTGACTTTCGGCTGTCCGGTCAGCTCGTCGAACGTAAATACCGGGCGGCAGCTTTTGATGAACTTACCCACGCGACCGAGCGCCTTTTGCGGAACAGAGTCCAACCGACCGAGTACGGTACTGGCGAAAAGTCGGATGAAATCGCCTAATGACTGTGTCGAATAAATATCCATATAGAACGTCACGATATCCGGTTCCTGTTCGCGGAGTTTGTAGAAAACATGTTTGACCAGGCCGGTCTTCCCCATACGGCGCGGAGCGATCAGCGTCACGTTCCTGCCGTTGTACAACGCTTGGATCATGGTTTCAGTCTCCTGCCGCCTGTCGCAGAAATATTCCGGGCTGTGGTATCCGGTCACCAGAAAAGGATTGTTCGGCTTCATATCATTACGTTTTATTTATTACTCATTTATCGTTACACAAATTACGCAACAATATTTATGATTACCAAATATCACCTGATCGAACTAAAGGAGACGGTACAAACCGAAACAATTATAAAATGTATACTGATATGGCTTTTGCAAATCACGTTTCACACCGTCATTGTAATAAGTACGATGCAAAGAATAATTTATCACCATTCCCATTAACGGATATGGTGGCAAGTGATAAATATATTCGATTTTATGTCATAAGCTTTTGAAATAAAAAAATATTTACTAATTTTACAATATCGTTCTAAAGAAAGGTTGAGTGCGTCAAAATTTAGTATCCCAAATCGTACCACTTGGCTTGTTTAGATAGAAACACAATCCATAAAGAGCTGGAAATAAGATAAATGCAAGAACGAGGTTAAAGTCTCGTTTTCCGCTCAGAAGCAGTTGGAAACAACTGCTTTTTTATTTTCAACGTATACCATTTATGCGTTTGAAAGCACGGTGCTCCCCAGCGAAAAATTGACAAGAACGGTTTTCGGGGGGGGAACCGGTCGCAAGAAACGAATCCCGACCTATTAAAAATCGGGCAATATTTACCTTAACCGTCGAAACGGTTTTCGTTCCGAGACTATGTCTGCTAAACCCAAGAACGGATTCGTCATACAATACCGTTGCTCCATCTCATTTCGCTTTCCTTCCTAACATATAATCCGAAAATTTCTATAAACGTACACTCGTCGCCGGACTCACCGTATGAAAGACGCACGAAGCACATTCTTATATTTCCCAGCCCGGTTACCGTATAAGGTCTCGCTTTAGCGACTTGCGGACACAGTAGCCCATTCCGGCACACGGATTGTTCAGAAGTCCGGGACGGAGCGCTCGCTCCGCCGCATGGAACGCAACCAAATACCCTACGAAATATGTTTACGGGAACCGATATCGTCAAATTCTTTCAAGAGAATTCCGCGCTGGCCGTCTTTCTGACCGTAGCGATCGGCTTCTGGATCGGCAAGTTCCGCTTCGGAAACTTCTCGCTCGGCATCGTAACCAGCGTACTGCTCGTAGGCGTCGTCGTCGGACAAATGAACATCCGGATACCGGAGCCGGCCAAGACGCTTTTCTTTCTGATGTTTCTATTCTCGATCGGCTACTCGGTAGGGCCCCAATTCTTCAGGGGGCTCAGAAAAGACGGTCTCCCGCAGGTCGGCTTCGCGGTAGTCGTCTGCGTGATGTGTCTGCTCTCGGTATGGGGCTGCGCGATCGTCATGGGCTACGACGCGGCGCAGGCGGCCGGCCTGCTGGCCGGCTCGCAGACGATGTCGGCCGTCATCGGAGCCGCCACCGATACGATTCACGAGCTGCCCGGCGGACGCGACACGGACCTGAGCGTGATGCCGGTCTGCTACGCGGTCACCTACATCTACGGCACGGCCGGATCGGCCTGGGTACTCGGCACCCTCGGCCCGAGGCTGCTCGGCGGCGTCGCGAAAGTAAAGCAGGCGGCCAAGCAGATGGAATCGCAAATGGGGGACGACATGAGCCTCAGTCCGGGATTCGACCCGGCGGCGCGTACGATCGTTTTCCGCGCCTTCAGCGCCGACAACGAGTGGTTCGAGCCGGGGCGGACGGTACGCGAGTTCGAGCAATACATGGCCGGGCAGCAGAAGAGGATTTTCGTCGAGCGCCTCCGACAGCAGGGATCGGTCAAGGATCCCTCCCCGAAAACCGTCATCCGCCGGGGCGACGAAATCGTCGTCAGCGGGCGCCGCCGGTTCGTCATCGAAGAGGAAACATGGATCGGACGCGAGGTCGAGGACAAGGAACTGGTCAACTTCTCGGTCGAAACGCTGCCGGTCGTCGTCAATAAAAAAGGGGTAGCGGGCAAGACCGTCCGCGCCCTGCTGAAAGAAAAATACATGCACGGCGTATCGATCCGCTCGATCCGTCGGGCGAACGTGCAGATACCCGTGCTGGGCGGCGGCAAGCTCGACGCCGGCGACCGGATCGAGCTGGTCGGACTGCGGCAGGACGTCGAGCGGGCGGCCGAAGAGATCGGATTCAGCGACGCGCCGACCGAGAAAAGCAGCATGACGCTCGTGGGAATGGGAATCTTCCTCGGCGGGCTGATTTTCGGATGGGCGTTCGTCACCCGGATCGGCAACGTACCGCTGAGCCTGACCGTCAGCGGGGGCGTGTTGATCGCCGGGCTGATCTGCGGCTGGCTGCGGGCCAAGCGTCCGACGCTGGGAGGCGTGCCCGAACCGGCCGTCTGGTTCATGAACAACGTAGGCCTGAACGTATTCATCGCCATCGTCGGCATCACGACCGGTCCGAGCTTCGTCCGAGGGTTTCAGGAAGTGGGCTGGAGCCTGTTTCTGGTCGGAGCCGTCGCCACGACGATTCCGCTGGTGGCGGGCATTTTCATCGGGAAATACCTGTTCCGCTTCAACGAGGCCATCGTACTCGGCTGCGTATCGGGCTCGCGCACGACGACGGCCGCTCTCGGCGCCGTCGAGGAAACCCTCGAGAGCAACGTGCCCGCGATGGGCTATACGATCACCTACGCCATAGGCAATACGCTGCTGATTATCTGGGGCGTGGTCATCGTATTGCTGGTCGCCTGACACGGCCTTAGGAGGCAAACAGCGGAACCGGACGAATGCCCGGGAAGGTTCGCTCCGACGGTTTTCCGCGTCCGAAGCCGGACCGAACCGAAGTCCCGGGGATATTTTGCCGAACGGTTTATGCCATGCACTCTATACTTTCAGCCATGATCCTACTGCAAATCATCTCGGTTCTGATCGTCGTCTCGGCTCTGATCGCCGCGCTGATCATCGGTCTCGACCTGACTCGCCGCCGCCAGCCGATGCGAATCATGAATCCGGTCTGGATTCTGACGGGCCTATGGGCCGGAGCGATCGCCCTGTGGGCCTATTTCTCGTTCGGCCGCTCCGGTCCGGCAATCTCCGACGGCCGGTCCGGACCGAGGTCGGCTCCCTACCCCATCCGGCCGCAGACCGACTGCGGCCCGAAGCTCAGAGAGACCGAACCGAGTACCGGGCCGACCGCCGCGTCAGCCGAAAGGGAACGCACGGCATACCCGGACGACGCAAGCCGAACGGAACATCTCGGCAGCCTCTGCGAAACGGCCTCCGGCAACGCACCGGCCGGACAACGGCCCCAAACGGCCATGCCAGCCATACCGGTCGAGCACGCACGCCCCATACGGAACGGCCAACAAAAGAGCGATAATTCCCTCAGCCATGCCCCGATGCCGAAAACGGTCGGGCCCGAGGGCGCGAGTCCGATGGAGGACGCGATCATGCCAGGCATGGCCGGTATGAAGGGCATGAAAATGACTGTCGAAGGAAAGCGCTCCTCATGGCAACGGACGGTGCTCTCGACCCTCCACTGCGGAGCCGGCTGCACGTTGGCCGACCTGATCGGCGAATGCTTCGCATGGCTCGTGCCCGTCTCGCTCGGAGGTAGCCTGCTGGCCGGAAGCTGGGTGCTGGACTATGCGCTGGCCCTGGTTATCGGCATCGGATTCCAATATGCCGCCATACGAGAGATGGAGCCCGTCGGCGTCAGGGAAGCTCTCGGCCGGGCAGCCAAAGCCGATGCGCTGTCGCTTACGGCATGGCAAATAGGCATGTACGGCTGGATGGCTCTGGTGCATTTCGCGTTTTTTGCCGATCACCCGTTGCCAAGGACCTCATGGACCTTCTGGTTCATGATGCAGATCGCCATGGGCTGGGGATTCGCATTTTCCTACCCGGTCAATGCATGGCTGATCCGGCACGGAATCAAGAAAGGCATGTAGCCGGTACGAAAAATCCTCATTGTCTCCCGAGGCTTCGGTCTCGTCCGAGCGGCCGCATCGGCCCGCGAGTTCCATGCCAGAACCGACGCCGCCCCTGAAAGCTCCTTGTCCGCCGCTGTTCCGAGAAAAGCATACCCGGCCGCCGGCTCCGGAGGAAGCGGCGATCCTGCATCCCGTTCAATCCTGTCTCGCATCGTAACGTACCTCTATGTCCGAAGCCCGAGCCGGCGAAAATACAAACGGAATCGAACGACGGCCGAATCGTCCCTCGCTATGCCGAACGAAACCGCCGGTCCCGTTTTACGGGACCGGCGGTCGCTCTCTCCGGCGAGACACAAGCCGCTCTTACTGCTTTTTGAGCAGCAACTCGTCGATCGCCTTTTCAAAATCGGCCTTGCTCATCGCTCCCTGAGCGACCTGAGGCCGTCCGTCCGTCGGACAGAACAGCAGCGTGGGAATCGAACGGATGCCGAAAACGGCCGCCAATTCCTGCTCTTTCTCGGTATCGACCTTGTAAATGTCGATCTTCCCGTCATACTCTTTCGCCAGTTCTTCCAGAATCGGCGCGATCATCTTGCACGGGCCGCACCAGCTCGCATAGAAATCGACGATACAGGGCTTGTCGCCCAAGAACTTCCACTCTTTCGGAGACGCCTCGTAATTAGCCACTTTGGTCAAAAACTCGGCTTTGGTCAAATGCTGTACTCCCATTTTCTTCTCTGTTTTAGTTGTTTGCTTGTTTCGGTTTTGCGATTCGCGGCCCCCGCACGAGACAAGCAGTACGGCGGCCAAAGCGGCGATCCAAAGATTTTTCATTACACTATGATTTACTGTTTTCAATTATCGTTCCCGACCCGACCGAAGCTTCGTATCCCGACCGTTGCAAACGGGTAACCGGCATTTCCGGACCGGCCTCGCCGACGTAACCGATTACGACACGCCCGCATGGAAGACCGGTTCCCGCGCCGCAGCCCTTCGGACCGAACTCCTGCCCCGCACGATAGAACCGCTGCTTCCGCAGGCCGTTCTGCCTTTTCACATCAACGGCCGTTCTCATCCTCTTTCGGCTTTCTTTTGAACATACTCGCCAGCAAGCCGCCGAACGCCGCACCCCATACCGAACTCAGCCAAGGCGACGAAGTAATCGGGCAACTCCCGTCCACACATCCGACCTGCCGGTAATAAAAATATCCGGCGAGAGCCCCAAGGACTACGCCGATCAGCGTCAAGCCGTATTTTTCCATTCTCTTTCTCATCTCTTTCTCATTTTTCCGACGCGCCGCAACGCTTCTCGAACACGGGCCTGAGCAACTGCGGAACCTCCACGCTGCCGCAGCGCATTCCGTCCAGACGCTCGCGTCCGCAGGGCGTCAGGTCGAAATACATCTGCCGGCGGTCCTGCTGGCCCAGCACGCGCTCGACGAGTCCCTTGCGCTCGATGCTGCGAATAACCTTCGACGCATGGGACGGAGTGAGTCCGACTTTAGCCGCGATGTCCGAAGCGGAAAGCCGCCCCGACTTCAACGAGCAGAGTACGGCCGCTTCATTCAGGCAGACGCCGTGCGTCCGCTCGAAATCCCGTTCGAAATCGTTCAGCGCCTTCAATATATCGCGCATAAGACATGCTATCTCCATCTTTTCCACGTTTAAGCTTGAAGCTCTCGGCCCAAAAATTTCCCACATCAATAATTTCCATCGGAAACCACACGACAAATGTACGACTATTTTCCAATAAAACAAATTTCCAATGGAAATTATTATTCGGAACGGAAGCGAAACGGGCCAAACCCGCTTGCCGAAAGCAGGATACATCCGTACGACAGACCGTTCGGAAACCTCGAATCCGACAGCCAAGGTTTACAAGCCTATCTGCCCGTCTGAAACGCGCCCTATATAAAAAAAGACTATGCCGTTGCCTAAAGCCGCCCGATCTATCGCCCCGGAATCGAATCGCGGCATTTGCGCAAGGCCCTCCCCCCCGGCGAACTGCTTGCAACGGCAATGAAACGAACCGGCACGGCCGGTCCCTTTTGTCGTCCGCCGATTTCCCGACCGACCGCCGCGACATTCGCTTCAACGGCAACCGTCCGACCATGCCCCGGTCGAGAAACATAACGATTTCGGATGCTGCAAAAATAAGGAAGTCCTGCGCGGCAATCCGGACGAATCTCAACAGTCGCCCGATTCCCCCAAAGTCGCAGGACGCAAAAAAACTCTCTTAAACCGTATCTCGCAACGATCGCCGTGATCGGCGAAACAATGCTCGACCAGTTTCTGCTGACCATCGCATACTTTGAGCATGCGGAAAAACCTGTCGCGTTCCGCATCGGTCGGCAAACGGGAATACGAGAGTCCGTGAGGCAAACGGCAATCCCAATCGATTCTCATGCTCGGTTCGGGCAACGGAGATTCGGTCATCAGCACGCTCAGAGAAATCCCGTCGCATGCCCAGCCGCTCACGACCGCATAAGAGGGAGGATTGAAAAACTCGTTGTCAGAAAACACGTACAACTCACCCGACCGGAGATTTTCCATATTAACGACTTGATACATCATTTTACATGCAAAATCACAGAAAGATATGAATATCGTTTCTTTCCTGGATTCAAATGCGGTTTCAATCCGCTATCCAGGGATTGTCTTCCATGAAATCCATCCCTTATATGGCCGATACCCTCCCTACCGGCCTTGTTCAAACAAAAAAAGCGGACGAAACGCTCGACCGACAAACTGAAAAGATTAGGGGGCGGAAGGGATACGCTCACCCATTACATATACCCTTCCTTTGTGCCCCCTAATTTTATCTATGCAAACCTCTAAATAAAACTCCTATCTGTTCGTAAACTCTCCGTAGAAACTCCCGACGGGCTCGCCGTTCATATCGATCGGATAGAAATGAACCGTCATTTTACCCGAGCCCAAACCCTTGGTACTTATCTTCCCGTAAAGTCCCTGCGACGGATAGAGCATTTTGAACGAGCCTATGGGGCTGAGCCCTTTTTTGAACACTACTTCCGCATATTTCACGGGTTCGGAGAAAGTAACGTAGATCGCGTTGGCGGACCCATCGTAATACCAACCTAAGAACTCGCCGTCTCGAATCGTTATGACAGGAATTCCGCTCGGTTTAGGCCCCTCTCCATCGTCAGGTTGCCTTCCTCCCATTTCTATTCTCTCATCGGTAGGACCTCTCGTCACAGGAGTATCAGGAACTTCGGCCCCCGCCGACAAAGCGCTGGCCAATACCGCCGCGATGGCCAAAAACAAAACTCGCATTTTCATAATCTCATCCTGAAAAAATTTCCGGGTCGCAGACTCTTAACGGATATGTCGAAAAAGAAACGACATCATCATACAGCAGAACCGAAACCCGTTGCAAACATATCCAATTTTTTCAGTGTTGATACCCGGACACACGATACCGGACATATGACAAATACGAAAAACCGGAATTTCCCGAAAAATTTATATCCTAATTATCAGACAATTAAAATAGACTGAAATTTGCCTGTAATTTCATATGCGGACAAATCGGAATACGCATAAATACACTACATATCAATAATTTATCCTAAATCAAATCCAAGCGGACAGTAGCTTTTTGAGCGTCTTATCGGAGTTTCCGTCGATTTTCTTTTTCAAACGGTTCCGTTTTTTCGATACGGAAGCCGGCTGAATGCCTAAAATATCGGCGATCTGGTTCGTCTTGATCTCGACGAGGACCATGCAACAGAGCTTCAGATCGTCCTCGGACAGCTTCAACTCCGTTGCGCGCAGACGGTGCAGAAAATCTTCGCTGACGATATGATTCGATATTTCGTAAATATCCTTCCAACTGTCCTGCGTGAATTTATAGTCGTCGAAAAACTCCTTGGCCGCCAGCGCAAAGCGCCGATTCTCGCGTCGGTCGTCGCTCCACAGCTTCAGGATATCGTTCATTTTCTGAATGATTCTCAGCTTGGACTCGATCAGCGTCTTCGCGCTCGACTTCAGCAGATTCAGCTTGTCGATTTTCATTTCCAGTTGCTGATTGTCGATCGTCTTTTGCTGATTCGCGATTTCCGCCTCCCTCAGCTTGACCATATCGTCGCTGATCCGCTTGTTCTTTTTCGCGACAACGACCTTGTAAGTGCTGACCGAAGCCACCGCGATCAGAAGCATGACCAGAAAACCGATCAACAAAGTTCTGTTACGGATAATCAGTTGCTGCCTTTGCGAGTTCAATCTCTCGCTGTCATATCTCTGCCGAATCTCAATAATGGAGTTCCGCTCGTTTCTGTCGTTTATTGCCAGATACATCTTATGGTATTCCTCGAAAGTCTTTAATGCCTCTTGGAAAGCATATTGCTGACTTTCCAACCGATATAAACTATATAAAACGCTCGCAACCTTCGCCGTATCGAGGGGCCTATTCGATAGATAATAGTTATAAAAGAACTTCGCCGAATCCAATTGACCTTGCCTGAAGTAGACATCACCTAAGGAAACATAATGATGGTTCGTGTTCTCCTTATTGAATTCGGTGCACTTGATAATACATTCTTTCGCTTTGTCATATTCATCCAACCAATTATACAAGTTGCTTAAAGACCTGAAAACTTTGTTCAGGCATAAAGTGTCACGCATATCTTCGGCGATAGCCAAAGCCGCCCTAAAATTCTTTTCCGCTTCGACAAAGTTCTTCACGTACAAATACGACCATCCCAAACTATGCAATGCGTAGAATTCGTTTTTCGCCTGTCCCGACCTTCTATAATGTAGGAGAGCTTTCTCATAATAACGTCTTGCAACGCTGTCAACATATTGCTTTTGATAAGCCTTCCCCAAATAATAATATATCGTACCGGCCGCTCCGTCATTCCGGCATTCAGGAATCAACGCCTCCGCGCTTAACAATGCCTCCAGCCGAGCCGTCTCATCGGAATTCAGAGCCTTGCTCTGGTAATAATACGCCATAACCGCATGGGAATCTTTCAGATGCCTCGAATAATAGTTCACGGCAACGTCTATCAGCGAGTCGGAAGGAAGAGGCAGTCCGGCTTTGTCGGCTGCCTGTATGCTAAGCAAACAATAGAGAGCCCGGTTCGGCCGGCTGAGCCACCTCGGGTTGGTAATCTCGCCCAATGTCCGGACGGCGCTATCCGGACACGAGTCCATCACGGATTCGGCCCTCGAGAGAATTCCTTCCATCCGGTCGTTGAATTTTCCGCAGGACGCCAGAAAACCCGTCAAAGCCAGTGCAAACGCGAAAATCCGATTTCGTCCCATATCATTTTGCCAATCAATTTATTATTCCCCGGTCTGTGAAGAACAAAATTAATGATAAAAAACGGTGCGTAAGCGGTTTCCGTGTAAAAATTGTCATCAAACGGCCGAAAAATACGGATGTTCCCGCTCTATTTCCGACCGATCGGCATATCACATTTAGGCCGTATTCTATGCTCTAAGGGCCGCCCCTGCGTCCGCATCGGAGCGCCCGGTCGCTCCGATGCGGACGCAGGCCGTGCCGCCCTTGCGAAATCGCCCGGAATTTCCTACATTTATCGATCAATTCAAACGAGAGATACCTATGAAAAAGACCTTATCACTGTTCGCCGGCGCCCTGTTCTGGATTTTTCCGGCAACAGCCCAGATTCCCGAAGCGCAGCCGCTCTACCCGCAAGGCGCGCCGGACAACAACGGACTGCCCGCAGACAAGGCCGTTTATGCCGAAAGCCATGCGGAGAAGATCGCCGAGGCCGACTACATGCTGTTTCGGGCCGATCCGTCCAAGGCAACGGGCCAGGCCGTCGTCATCTGTCCGGGAGGGGCTTACCTGGGCGTAGCCTACACCCACGAGGGCATTCAGGTCGCCCAATGGATGAACGAGCGCGGGATCACGGCGCTGATGCTCCGTTACCGGATGCCGAACGGACATCACGACATTCCGCTGCACGACGCCCGGACGGCAATCGCGCTGCTGAGGAACCATGCCGCCGAATGGGGGATCGACCCGCATCAGGTCGGCATCATGGGCTTCTCGGCCGGAGGGCATCTGGCCTCGACGGTCTCGACACATTTCGAGAACGACTCGCAGCGCCCCGATTTCTCGATCCTGATCTACCCGGTCATCACGATGGACGAGCGCTACACGCATAAGGTATCGCGCGAGGAACTGATCGGCCGGGACGCTCCGATCGAGCTCGTGGACCGATACTCGAACGAGAAGCAGGTGTCGGACCGCACGCCCGTCACGTTTCTGGCGCTGAGCGACGACGACGGAGGAGTGCCCCCGGTCAACAGCACGATGTACTACGAAGCGCTGAAGGCCCACGGCGTACCGGCGGAGCTGCACGTCTACCCGTCGGGAGGCCACGGCTGGGGCTGGCTCGAAACCTTCAAGTACCACGACGAGCTGCGGACATCGCTCGACCGCTGGCTGAAAGAGATACGGAAGTAGTCCGGTCTCAGTCGCAGTCGCAGCGCCCCGCGTCGGACACACCGCACGGACGGGATAAGACCGGTCGGACGGCCGGTTCGCGAACCGGCGGGCGGAATCGTTCCAAACAAATCGCATATCGTGTCTCGGACGATGCGCTGCGTTCCGATCGTCGCACTGCGAGCGGAAGTGCGCCGTCCTTGCTTCGACTCGGCCGGCGCTCGGCAAAGCGCGCGAAGTTCCGCCGGCCCTCCCTGCATTCCGACCCGTTCCGGCGAGGTGAAGAATTTCGGTCGTTACGACCGAAGAGCCCCAAGCGTTATCCGCATAAACGGACGACCGGACCGCAGACGCGACGGCGGACGAGCCAGAAAAAAACTCCGAGGCCGGACCGCACGGCTGCCGATTGCTCCGGGGAAAATAGACCAATATCGAACGCCATGAGAAAATATCGCATCCGACCGATTCTGGCGACAGCCTGTCTGCTGAGCCTCTGTCACCTGCAGGCCCAGACGCCTCGAGCCCGGCCGCTCTACCCTCAAGGAGCACCCGACAGCAACGGGCTGCCGCCCGAAAACGTACGCACGACGCAGGACATCGTTTTCGGCGCTACGGAGGCCGACTACCTGGCCTACCCGGCCGATGCGGACCGGGCCACAGGCCAAGCCGTCGTGATCTGTCCGGGAGGAGGCTACGCGGCCGTCTGTTTCGACCACGAAGGGATACAGGTCGCCCGGTGGCTGAACGAGCGGGGTATCACGGCCGTCGTGCTGCGCTACCGGATGCCGAACGGACATCCCGACATTCCGGTCGAAGACGCGCTGGCGGCCATACGAATGGTCCGGGAAAAGGCGCGGCTGTGGCATGTCGATCCGCACCGCGTAGGCATCATGGGCTTCTCGGCCGGAGGACATCTGGCAGCGGCCGCATCGACCCGATTCACGGGAACGGACGACCGGCCCGACTTCACGGTACTGATGTACGCCGCTATCTCGCGCGACGAGAGGATGATCGACCGCGAGACGATGGGCAACCTGTTCGGAGCCGACGTGCCGGCGGATTCCGCGCTTTACTCCTGCGAGAAAGAAGTGACAGCCCGGACGCCACCCGCCTTCATCGCCATGAGCGACGACGACGACAACGTGCTGCCCGGCAACAGCATCTGCTACTATACAGCGCTGAAAAGGCACGGCGTTCCGGCCGAGCTGCACGCCTACCCTCGCGGCAAGCACGGATGGGGCTGGAACCCGTCGTTCAGATATCATGACGAACTGACCGCCTCGCTAGGACGCTGGCTCGAAGAGATCGGCGAAAAACAGGCCGGACGCTCCGTTCCATAGTCGCGCAACGCCCGGGCGAAAACGGAAGGAAGCGACGGACGCGACCGCGGAACGGGACCGGCAACCCGGCTATCCGCTGCTTCTACCGCCACGTATCCGCCGCCGCACGACAGGAGGAAACGGGCATCCGCGCCGGTCCGCATAACGGAAGACTCCCGTTTTCAACGGGAAGCCGCGCCGCCGGGCAAAAGCACGTTGCGGACCGGTTCCCGCGAATACGTCTCCGCCGCGTTCTCCGCCCAACTCTCGCAATAACGGCCGAAACCTCAACGAACGCCTTGCGCAAACGGGAAAAGCCGGGCGCTTTCCGGCCTACGGGCCCGCCGGAAACGCTCGAACGGACCGGTCCTCTCCAAACGAGAAATGTCCGGACAGCTCGTCGCCATCCGGACATTCGATCGGAAAACGCTCGGCGCGTCCGCCCCTCCCTTCCCGAAAACGGGAAGCGGCGGAACCGCCTTACAACAGCTTGGTTATTTTCTCCTCGAGCACGCTCTTCGGACAGGCGCCGACCTGCTTATCGACCACCTGACCGCCCTTGATAAAGAGAATCGTCGGGATGTTGCGAACGCTGAACTGCGTGGCGACGGCATTGTTGTCGTCCACGTCGCATTTGCCGATCGCTACGCGGCCTTCGTACTCGGCGGCCAGCTCGTCGATAATCGGGGCGATCGTCCGGCAGGGTCCGCACCATTCGGCCCAGAAATCGACGACCAGCGGTTTGCCCGAATCCATAAGGGTTTTCAGATTTTCAGAGGTGATAGCAAGTGCCATATCGGTGAATTTTAAATGATTTGTCTGTCGCAAAGTTGACAATTCCTTCCGAAAAAAACGCATCGCGGCGGACAAAACGGTCAACAAGTTATTTACGTTTTCCGCATCGCGCCGAGCCTCAGCGAGATACGCCCTACATCAACGTATACCGAAGCGAGTAATCGTCGAAAGTCCGAATCAGGTCGCCGGTCAGCGCGACCTTGACGCTCTTCGAGTACAAATTCACTGCCACTTCGGCTGCCGGGTCGTACACCTTGAAACGCAGGATCACCTGGCCCCGGTTCTCCTTCGCGGCGGCCGACAGCCTGCCGACCAATTCCTCGGTCAGCTCGTCGACGGGAACCGACACGGTCACCTCCTTCATCAGCGTCTCCTGCGCTTCGGCCAACATCATGATCGACGTAATGCGCGTCTCCAGCTCGTTGGGATTGTATATGCGCGGAGCGACCTTCCCCTTGATAAGCAGATAGTAACCCTCGAACAGGAAGCGGCGGAAATTCTCGTAATCCTTCGAGAACAGCACGAATTCGTGCGAACCGTTGTAATCCTCGATCGTGAAGCGTCCGTAGGGCTTGCCCGTCTTCGTGGTCAGGTGCATGACCGAGGTGACCATGCCCGCCGCGACGAAATCTCTCCCGTTCATCGACGGCAGATCGGCCAGATCGCCCAGCGAGCAGGTACAGTAATGTTTGATAATCAATGAAAAGTCATCCAACGGATGTGACGACAGGTAGATCCCGATCACGTCGCGCTCGCGGTTCAGCGTCTCGAGTTTCGTCCAAGGCGTATATTGCGGCGGCTCGGGCTTCTGCACCGACGACTCCTCGGTAATGCCGCCGAACAGGCTCTGCTGCACGTTGTTCTTCTCGCTCTGCACGCGGTTTCCGTACCGTACCAGCGCATCCAGCAGCGTACCGTCGTGCTCGTCCCGCGCCAGATAGGCGCTGCGCGGCAGGTCGCTGATCGCGTCGAACGCGCCTCCGAGCACCAGATTTTCCAACGTTTTCTTATTGACGGTCTGCAGATTGACCCGCTCTACGAAATCGTACACGGACTTGAAAGGCCCTCCTTCCTTGCGCGTGTCGATGATATTCTGCACGGCCGACTCGCCCACGCCCTTGATAGCGGCCAGACCGAAACGGACATTGCCCCCCTCGTCGACCGAGAAGCGGATCTTGCTGTGATTGACATCGGGCCCCAGCACCGAGAGGCCCATCCGCTTG
>QWCN01003325.1_pt1 | contig 18933 bp, 15 predicted proteins | sample 1972711 | NCBI WGS metagenome assembly QWCN01 (sample SAMN09866707, study PRJNA288562) | Human gut metagenome isolate term1_stool, whole genome shotgun sequencing... | isolation source: gut | host: Homo sapiens | place: USA: California
GCCGTATTCCAGCAGCTCCACCGGCCCCCACCAGGTGTGATCCATCTGTCCGTTGCCCACCTGATAAACGGCGGTGTCGCCCTCGTCACAGGCGGCGAGATAGTCCAGCACAAAAGAGAGGTTGTTCACATAGGTTTCCAGTTCGCCGGTCTGCTCCAGCCCGTCAGGGTACTGGTACAGTCCCCACGCCAGCATGGAAGCGGAATACGCCATAGGCAGATTGAACTTGACATGGTCGCCGGCATCGTACCAGCCGCCGGTGATTTCGTCGGACATGGTGGAATCGGCACGCCACTCCACTTCGTTCCATTCCGGAAGCGGCCCTGCCTGCTGGCATTCATAAAAATACATGGACTTCTGGAGAGCCTCGGCGTAATTGGCGGAAAAGTCCGCCGCAGAAACAGACACCGGCGGCAGGGCACTGACACCCAGACAGACTGCGGTCAGCAGAGCCGCGGCACGTGTGCATCTTCGCATTTACATCATCTTCCTTTCTGTTAGGGCAGTACTGCACAAGTTTTGTACGATCCTGCCTGCTTTCTGCGGCATAGTTCAGCTGCGGGGGACACCCGCCGGAAAAATACCGTTTTCCCTTTTATTATCGCACGTTTTCACGACATTGTCAAGCAGTTTTCATGAAAATATCACAGGAAATCGCCATGAAATCCCACGATCTTTTTGCAGGGCGAAGCGTAAACCACATTGGGGAGAAAAAATGTCTGTTTTTGGGGTGATGTATAAAATGGGGTACTTCCGTGAAAACTTACACACTAAGCAAAAGACTTCACGAAAGAATCCCTCCACCGCCTACGGCGGTCCCCCTCCCCTAAAGGGGAGGCTTATTTTAGGCTCCCCTTTAGGAGAGCTGGCAAGCCACAGGCTTGACTGAGGGGTGTACTTCCGTGAAAACTTACACACTAAGCAAAAGACTTTACGAAAGAACCCCTCCACCAGCTACGCTGGTCCCCCTCCCCTAAAGGGGAGGCTATTTCTCCTTTCGAGGTGCATCAGGCACACGACTTGACCCCCCTCCCCTAAAGGGGAGGCTATTTCAATAAAGGAAAGGCTATGATTCAAACTTCCAAAACAAGCTGTAATTTGTAGAGATTGTCGGCTTCCAACGGGAAAAATCTGTATGAAGTGACAAAAATTCCGGAAAACCAGATTGCATCTTGCAAAAAAGTACGGTTCATGTTATAATGAAATTGTATAGGCAGACGGGTGTTGGATTTTGTACCTGCACCGGCTGTCTGTGCCGTTGCAGAGGGCAAAGGCGGTTTTCTTCTATCATTCTGTCACTGTGTGGCGTATGATAAAGAGAGATCCTTTCTGCAATCTGCATGGAGTATGGATTCTCAGGGCAATATTGTCCTAGATAAGGTTTTAGGAGGAATTCTGAAGTGGAAAAGAAGCTGAAAAAAGGAAAGAAAGTTACCGTTCTCGGTGCCGGAAATGTTGGTGCGTCTATCGCATTTGCTCTGGCGATCAAAGGTCTTTGCTCTGAACTGCTGCTGATCGACATCAACAAGCCCAAGGCAAAGGGCGAGGCTATGGACATTATGCAGGGTAATGCATTCTGCCCGTCCTGCGATATTCACGACGGTGATTATCCGGACGCAGCAGATTCCGATATGGTCATCATCACCGTTGGTATTGCCAGAAAGCCGGGTCAGACCCGTATCGATCTGTGCAAGACCAATGCAAAGATCATGGCTTCCGTAATGCCGGAGATCGTGAAGTATGCTCCCCACGCATGTTATCTCGTAGTCAGCAATCCGGTTGACGTGCTGACCTATGAAGCAATTCGCGTATCCGGTCTGGACCCCAAGCAGGTCATCGGTTCCGGTACCGTTCTGGATTCTTCTCGTCTGCGTACCTGTCTGGCAGATCACGCTGGTCTGAACATCAAGAACATTCATGCATATGTATTCGGTGAACACGGCGATTCTTCCATGATCCCGTGGTCCCTGTCCAGCATTGCGGGCATGAAGTTTGATGAATACTGTGCAAATGTGGAAAATCTGGGCGACAAGGACGAGATCGAACAGGAAGTCCGCGACGGCGGTGCAGAGGTCATCAAGTGCAAGGGTGCAACATATTATGCAATTGCACTGTCTGTCAGCCAGATCACCGAAGCAATTCTGCGGGATACCAAGGCAGTTCTGACAGTTTCCACACTGCAGGACGGCACACACTACGGCGTAAAGGACGTTTGCCTGAGCCTGCCGTGCGTACTGGGTGCAAATGGTGTAGAACACGAGATCACACCGCCGATGACTGACGAGGAAATCGCACGCTTCCAGAAGAGCGGCGAAGCACTGCGTTCTGTAATCGACCAGATGGCTCTCTAATTTAAATAGTATAAAAGCACTCGCACGCCGGCACAGATCTCTGTGCAGACGGCTGCCGTACAGCGGCGGGGCTGATGCACCGGCACTGTCCGCTGACAAAAACTTCGGCAAACTGCCGAACACAGGTAATTGATTGGTTGGAAAGGGACAAAAAAATTATGGATTATGCAGCAGAATCTCTGAAACTGCACTACAAATGGCAGGGTAAGATCGAAGTCACACTTCGTGCACCGCTGGAAACCGCCGATGATCTTTCTCTGGCGTACACCCCCGGCGTTGCAGAGCCTTGTCTGGAAATTCAGAAAGATGTTTCCAAAAGCTATGACCTGACACGCCGCGGCAATCTGGTCGCAGTCATCACCGACGGCACCGCCGTTCTCGGACTGGGCGACATCGGACCGGAAGCCGGCATGCCGGTCATGGAGGGTAAATGTGCACTGTTCAAGCGTTTCGGCAATGTCGATGCGATTCCGCTTTGCGTTCGCTCCAAGAATGTGGACGAGATCGTAGAAACGGTTCGCCTGATCGCCGGCAGCTTTGGCGGTGTCAATCTGGAAGACATTTCCGCACCCCGCTGCTTCGAGATCGAGCGTCGTCTGAAGGAATGCTGTGACATTCCGATTTTCCACGATGACCAGCACGGCACTGCCGTTGTCACACTGGCAGCTATGCTCAACGCACTGAAGCTCACCGGCAAGGACATTCACGACATCAATGTGGTGACCAGCGGTGCCGGTGCAGCCGGACTTGCCATTATCCGCCTGCTGATCGCGATGGGTCTGGATCCGCACCATGTCATTCTGTGCGACCGCCACGGTGCGATCTACGAGGGACGGGATAACCTCAACCCTCAGAAGGAAGAAATGGCAAAGATCACCAACAGCGGCCACAAGGCAGGCACACTGGCAGAAATGCTGGCAGGGGCAGACGTTTTCATTGGCGTATCGGCTCCGCACTGCGTGACACCGGAAATGGTGAAGTCTATGGCAAAGGATCCGATCATCTTCGCAATGGCAAACCCCACGCCGGAGATCATGCCGGACGAAGCACTGGCAGCCGGTGCGGCAGTAATGGGCACCGGACGCAGCGACTTCCCGAACCAGATCAACAACGTTCTGGCATTCCCGGGAATCTTCCGCGGTGCACTGGACGTTCGTGCCAGCGACATCAACGATGCCATGAAGATCGCCGCAGCCAAGGCAATCGCCGATTTTGTAACACCTGATAAGCTGTCTGCGGAATATATCATTCCCAGCCCGCTGGAAGAAGGTGTCAGCGAAGCCGTTGCCAAGGCAGTGGCACAGGCAGCCAAGGATTCCGGCGTTGCAAGAGTGTAACGTATTCTCGTGACAGCCGGTTTCCCGAAACAGGCTCGAAACATTTTTGAAATGAGGCAGGGTGCCGGTTTCGGTGCCCTGCTTTTTTTGCCTGAAATCGAATGAAATTCAAGGGGAAAGCGTAATATTTTTAAGTGAAATCCCGATTCGGCGGCGAATGTTTTGAAAAATGATTAAAGATAGAAAAAAACCGGAAAAGCACTTGCGGATTTGTGTGAAATGTGCTAAAATAGACAGTGGACTTGCGGAGAACCTTTTGCAGGATTACAACAAAGCAAGGAATTTTTCCGCAGGACGGGGTAGGAACGCATGAAACAGGAATGCTTGAAATGGCTGATGCGGGGCGGAACTACGGTTCTGCTGGCAGGTGCCGTGGGGCTGCTGCTCTGGCAGGGGACACGGCACGTTTCCGAAAGGGAACTTTCTGCCCGACCCCAGCGGCTGGCTGCCGCAACGGTGGAAACTACGAGCACGGAAGCAACTGTTTCTGCCGCGGAAACCACTCTGCACACCGGCACCCGCCGGACGAAAACGGCTTCTGCCAAGCGTGCCGGACAGGCTTCCCAAGAAACCCGGACGGCTCCGGAAAGCACCACGCCGGCAGCCGAAACCGTGACCTTTCCGCTGGAACTGAACGCGGCTTCGGCGGCGGAACTGGAACAGCTGCCCCACATCGGGGCGGTGCTGGCGGAACGCATCACGGCATACCGCGACCAGATCGGCGGGTTCTCCAATCGGGAACAGCTTCTGGAGGTGGAGGGCATCGGCGAGGCGACCCTGTACGAAATTTATGATCTGCTCTATCTGGAAAACGAAACGTTTCCCGAACCGGAGCCGGAACCGGAACCGGCAGGAGCTCCCGCACCGGCGGCAGCACCGCAGCCGGCAGAAACGGCTCCGCCTGCAACAGAACCACCGGCGGCAGCTGCACCGGCAGTGACGTTCCCGCTGGATCTGAATCAGGCGACGGCGGCGGAACTGGAACAGATTCCGGAGATGCAGCCGGAACTGGCGGAGAAGATCGTGGCGTTCCGGCAGCAGATTCAGGCGTTTTCGTCGGTATATGAACTGCTCTACGTGGACGGCATGACGGAGGCGTATTTCGTGCAGCTTCGGGACTATGTGCAAATTACCGAGGAACTTGCCCAGTAGCCGCACTTTTTTGAGGAAACTCGACATTTTAACCAGTTTGTAACCTTTTACAGAAATGTTCGAAATGCTTGGCGGATTGCACAAAAAAATCAACTGATTTTTGTACCGTATCACTGAAAAAAATGAAAGAACGGTATAAGGCATTGACATTTGTTTCGAATTGTTGTATATTAGGCTTATCACAAGAAATGTTTCCTAGGCGTGTTTTGTGCGTTTTTATGGGAACAGGGCATGCCGCGGCGGAGAAATTCCGGCGGGCGGCATGGTATCGTTTTTTATTGTTTATTGCACTGCTGTACCAAACCGGCACAACGTGTGATATATATATTTAAGGAGGAAATTTCCAATGAACAAGTTGAAAAGAACACTGGCTCTGATGGCTGCTCTGGCTATGACTGCAACTGCATTCGTAGGATGCGGCGGCAATGAAAGCTCCAGCACTGCTGAGTCTAAGGCTGAGTCTTCTGCTGAAGAAAGCAGCGAAGCAGCTGAGGGCGAAGAATCTTCTGCTGCTGAAGAAGAATCTTCTGTTGAGTCCGCAGCTGGCTACACCAACGTTGATGTTCCGGCTCTGGGTGAACCGGACGGCTCCCTGAAGGACGGCGGCGACAAGCTGACTATCCTGTGCTGGAACGATGATGACCTGAAGTACATGTACGACATCGTTGCTGATGCAACCGGCATGGACAAGAGCATGATCAACTACAAGAACGTTGGTTCTAACGGTACTGATGCTAACGAACAGTACGCACAGGTATTCCTGTCTGGCGACGACGTTGACCTGTACTTCTGCGACGCTGACTGGAACATGGCTTATCAGAACAACGATGAGTATTCTGCTCCGCTGTCTGCAGTAGGTATCTCTGAAGACATGTATGCAAATGCTTATGGCTACACTGTAGCCATGGGCAAGGACAAGAACGGCGTCCTGAAGGGTGCTTCTTGGCAGGCTGCAGCAGGCGGCTATGCATACCGTGCAGATCTGGCTGAAGAATATCTGGGCGTAACTTCTCCGGAAGATATGCAGGCACAGGTTGGCAGCTGGGATGACTTCTGGAAGACCGCAGCTACCGTATATGAGAAGTCTGGCAAAACCACTGCTATGGCTGACTCTCTGGGCGGCGTATGGAGAGCTTACTCCAACGGTAACAGAACCAAGTCTTGGGTAAACGACGGCAAGCTGGATCCTTCTTCCGTAGGTGATTTCATCTCTATGGCTAAGGAGAACTTCGACAAGGGTTACATCTCTGGTGCAACTCAGTGGAATGATGACTGGCTCCCGCAGGGTCAGTCTGACGGTGCTCAGGCTAACAAGACCTTCGGTTTCTTCTTCCCGACTTGGGCAATCGCTAAGGGCGGTTCTCTGGAACAGGCTGAAGGCGGCGAAGGCGGCTCTACATACGGCAAGTATGCACTGTGCGAAGGCCCGACATCCTGGTTCTGGGGCGGCACATGGATCTGCGTATATCCGAAGACCGATAACGCTAAGGAAGCTGGCCAGTTCATCTACACTATGACTGCTGATGCAGATGCAATGCAGAAGTATGTAGACGCTCGTGGTGACTTCGTAAACAACAAGGGCGTAATGTCTGCTACAACTGAAGCTGGCACAAACAGCAACCCGCTGTTCGGTGGTCAGGATCAGTTCCAGATCCTGTTCAACTCTGCTGACAAGATCGACATGAGCATTGCTTCTGAGTATGATGCAAAGATCAACACTGACCTGCAGAACGCAGTTCAGGATTACTGCAATGGCGTAACCTCTTCTGAGGATGACTGCCTGAACGCATTCCTGGATGCAATTGCAGCTGATGTAACTGACATCACTGTTGAATAAGCTTCGGCTTCTCAACGCTTTTTGAATGATTGAACGTACAGCCTATAGGATAATTGCGTCCTATAGGCGTATGTTTATCTTTTCTCTTACTATTCTACTGAATTTTTGAAAGGGTGTGTGCAAATGGCATCCGCTGCACAACGTCGTATTAAGTCGATTAGCTATGCGAAATATGGCTATATGTTCATTGCCCCGTTCTTTCTTGTGTATTGTTTCTTCCAGATCTGGCCGCTGATCCAGACCTTTATCCTGAGCTTTCAGGGTAACGGTGCAGATGCGGGCACATTTGTCGGCTTCGACAACTATGCTACCATTCTGTTCGGTTCCGGTGAAGGAATGGGTCGTCGTGCAAAGGCAATGCAGGAGCTGTTTTTGACTTCGTTCAAAAACACGATCATTCTGTGGTTTGGTAACTTTATTCCGCAGATCCTGCTGTCTCTGCTGCTGGCAGTCTGGTTCACAGATTCGAAACTGCACATTCCGGGCGTGGGCTTCTTTAAGGTCGTTATGTACCTGCCGAATATCATCACCGCTGCATCTGTTGCAGCGCTGTTCATGCGTTTTATTTCCAACAGTCAGCTGTCCGCAATCAACACACTGCTGCTGAATGCAGGCAGCGATCCGGTAAGCTTCGAAGCATCTGCTGTTTGGAGCCGCGGCATCGTTATGTTTATTCAGACATGGCTATGGTTTGGTAATACCATGATCATGATGATGTCTGGTATCATGGGTATCAACCCCTCTCTGTTCGAAGCTGCTGCGATCGATGGTGCTTCCAGTGGTCAGGTGCTCCGTAAGGTAACCCTGCCGCTGCTGCGACCGATGGTTGTTTATACCCTGATCACTTCCATGATCGGTGGTTTGCAGATGTTCGATATTCCGTATCTGTATCACACAGGTGCAGGTAAAATCAACGTAAACCTGCGTACCGTTGCGGTATTCGTTTATGAACAGTTCCGTGCCGGTGCAAAGGTTCACCAGCCTGACTACGGCATTGCCGGTGCCGCTTCCGTAATTCTGTTTATCATCACTGCGGCTCTGGGTATTCTCGTATTCCGTATGAACCGTGATGAAGACGAGCATCGGAAGAAGCAGGAGCGTAAGGCTCTGGTCAAGGAATACAAGAAACAGCAGAAGCTGGCTAAGAATGGAGGTCTGGGTGCATAATGGAAAACGTTGGTGTTAAGGACAATTACATTCTGGTGCAAAGGCTGAAATCGGCTGGCTGCTTCATTGTCTGCATTCTGCTGGCACTGATCTGCTTGGTTCCGCTGTACATCATGATCATGAACGCAACCCACGGGGACGCTGCACTGCGTTCTCAGCCGCTGCAGTTCCTGCCGGGCGGTGACTTGATGACCAATATCAAGAATATTGCCGGTGGTGAATTTCCGCAGTCACCGAACTTCAATGTTTGGCTGGGCTACCGGAACTCCCTGATCATTGCAGGCTGTACCACAGTTCTGACCGTATTCTTCTCCGCACTGACCTCTTATGGTCTGACCGTTTACGATTTCAAGATCCGTGACGGTGCATATACGTTTATTCTGGCAGTTATGATGATCCCGATCCAGGTTACATCTACCGGTTTCGTAAAGTTCATGGTAGGTACTCTGGGTCTGGCAAACAGCTACATTCCGCTGATCATTCCTGCAATCGCAGCACCTGCCGTTGTATTCTATATGCGTCAGTATATGAAGTCTTCCTTCCCGCTGGACATCGTAGAAGCTGCCCGTATCGACGGAAGCGGCGAGTTCCGCACCTTCCTGACCATTGCAATTCCGATGTGCAAACCGGCAATTGCAGTACAGGCGATCTTCGCGTTCGTACAGAACTGGAACAACTTCTATACACAGAATATGATCATCATTTCCAATGAAAAGCGTTTCACAATGCCGATCATGATCCAGAGCGTTCTGGGTCAGGATAAGCACCCTAATCTGGGTGCACAGTACGCTGCAGTTGCACTGTCTGTTATCCCGATCATTGTGATCTACCTGATTCTGTCCAGATTCATCGTTGCTGGTGTAGCACTGGGCGGCGTAAAGGAATAATCGCATTTCAAATTGTTGTTCATAGAAAGAGCCATTGCCTTCGGGCAGTGGCTCTTTTGTGTTATGGCATGTCACCCTGCGGCGGCAAGATGCAGCATATCAAAAAAACGCCTCTCCGGCAAGTGCACCGGAGGGGCGTTTTTGATATAGAGGATTGAGATTACTTCTGTTTCATTTCTGCTGCACGCAGGGTGTTTTTCATCAGCATGGTAATGGTCATTGGTCCCACGCCGCCGGGAACCGGTGTGATATAGCTTGCCTTGGGTTCCACTTCAGCGAATTCCACATCACCGCAAAGCTTGCCGTTTTCGTCGTGGTTCATGCCCACGTCGATCACGATCGCACCCTCTTTCACCATGTCCGCGGTGATGAAGTGTGCCTTTCCCACGGCACTGACCAGAATATCCGCCGATGCACAAACCTCCTTGAGGTTCTTGGTGTGGGAGTGGCAAATGGTAACAGTTGCGTTCCGGTGGAGCAGCAGCATTGCCATGGGCTTGCCCACGATGTTGCTTCTGCCGACAACCACGCAGTTCTTGCCGTCGATCTCCACGCCGGTGCTGTCAATGAGTTCCATAACACCCGCCGGTGTGCAGGGGAGGAAGTCGTAGTCGCCGATCATGATCTTGCCCACGTTTATGGGGTGGAATGCGTCCACATCTTTCAGCGGGGAAATAGTCTTGATGACCAGCTGTTCATCGAGGTGATCCGGCAGCGGCATCTGTACCAGAATGCCGTGTACCTTGTTGTCTTTGTTCAGCACGCCGATCAGATCCAGCAGCTGTTCTTCCGTTGCGTTTTCGTTCAGCTTGTACTCGAATGCGTGAAAGCCTACTTCCTCGCAGGCTCTCTGCTTGTTGCGAACATAGATCTGCGATGCCGGATCATTGCCCACCAGAATCACGGCAAGCCCCGGCTGAATACCGCGGTCCTCCCGCAGCTGCTGTGCCTGTTCCCGAATCTGCTGGCGAATCTGGGTGGAAACTTCCTTGCCCGAAATCAGTTTTGCCATGGTTATTTACTCCTTTTCCGTTTGGTTGGTATCAGTTTCTGCTGGTGTTTCGTCCGATTCTGAAGAATCTGTCGTATCTGTTTCTGCCACTTCGTCTGTCGAAGCGGTGTCCTCGTTGGTGTCGTCCTCCGGCTCTTTCACAAATTTGGCAGCCTCATATTCTGCCAGCATCTGCTTGGATTCGTTGGTGTCCTTGTACATGCGGTAGTCCACGCCCATGCGTTTCACCTTGGTGCCAATTGCGATTTGCAGAATTATGGAAATCACCACGCAGGTGATCGCCAGTATCTGGGACACGCGGACGTTGCCAATTACCAGACTGTCTGTCCGCAGGCTCTCCACCACGGCACGCTCTGCACCGTACCAGCAGATATAGATCAGGAAGATCTGTCCGTCGTACCGGCGAATTTTCTTGGCGAAAATTGCCAGCAGTACAAAGCCCAGCAGGCACCACAGGGATTCATACAGGAAGCAGGGGTGTACCGGCTGAGAAGCGTCCAGCGTGGTGCCGAAGTTGGCGAAGTAGGTGGTAGAGGGGTACTGGTCGGTGATCCACTCCTGAATTCGTCCGCCGGACATGCCGAACAGGCTGTCGGTGTTGCAGCCGAACGCCTCCTGATTGAAGAAGTTGCCCCAGCGACCGATGCCCTGTCCCAGCAGGAACCCGATGCCCACGATGTCCAGCAGGGGGAGAAACTTCACCTTGCGGATCTTTGCCACCAGAAAGCCCACCAGCAGACTGCCGATGATGCCGCCGTAAATGGCAAGCCCGCCGCCGCGAATGTTGAAAATGCTTTTCCAGTTGCCGGCGTAATCGCTCCAGTTCAGCAGCACGTAGTAGGCACGGGCACCTACCACGCCGCCGATGATGCCGCCGATGATGCAGTCCAGCACGCGGTCCGGATTCAGCCCGTACTTTTTCACTTGGGTGAACGCATAGATCATTGCCAGCACCAGTCCCAGCGTGATGAGAATGCCGTACCATTGAATGTCCAGCCCGCCGATCGAAAAGGCGGTGCTGTTGACGTGGAGATCGATGCCCAGCTTAGGGAAAACGATCTCGTTGTAGTCCAGTGTCCCGATTGTTTCAGTTGCCATATGTTTTCGGCTCCTTTGGATTATTCTGCCGGTGTGATGACCGACAGGCTCATGCGGCGGACATCAACTTCTTCCCGCAGGAAGCGGTTGCAGTCGTCCAGCGTCATTTCAGACAGCACCTGCATGGGGTCGTACAGTCCGCAGCCAGCCATGTGAGCTGCTACCAGCGTGTTGGTGACGGCGGAAACATTGCCCAGCTTCCGCACCAGTTCTCCGTAGGCGGACTTTTTGGACTCGTTGAACATGACCTCGTCCAGCCCGTTTTTCTGTGCGTCCAGAATTGCCGCGGTGACCTTTTCCCGCACCGCCTGCGGGTCGCGGGATTCGCCGCCGAAGATCATGGTAAAGAACCCGTCGCCGTTAAAGACCTCGCTGGAGAAACTCTCGTTGACCAGTCCGCTTTGCAGCATTTCCTGATACAGGGGAGAGGAACTGCCGGATAAGGTCTGCATGGTGATGTCCGCCAGCATTTCCGCACGGAGATTGTCCAGTCCCTGCCGCGGCTGGCACTTGATGCCCAGATTGAACAGCGGCTGTCCCACTGCGGCAGATTCCACCGTTTCCTCCCGTACAATGTCCAGCGTTTCCTCCGGAAAGACGGTTTCCAGCTTCTGGTCTTCGCAGGGCTTCAGCAGCCGGTCGGCAACCTCCAGCACCTCGTCCACCGTGCACTTTCCGGCAACTGCCAGTACCATGTTGTGGAGGTTGTAGAACGTGCGGTAGCAGCGGTACAGCAGATCGTCTGTAATTTCCGCAATGCTCTCAATGGTGCCGGCGATGTCGATGCGAACCGGATGCTTCTGGTACAAGCCGCACAGCATGTTGAAGAATACCCGCCAGCCGGGGTCGTCGTCGCACATGCGGATCTCCTGCCCGATGATGCCCTGTTCCTTGGCAACGCTTTCCGGCGTGAAGTACGGTGACTGGACAAAGGAGAGCAGGATCTCCAGCGAAGCCTTGAAGTTGTCGGAGCAGCTGAAGAAATAGCAGGTCTTGTCGAACGAGGTGAACGCGTTGGCGTTGGCACCAGTCTTGGCGTACAGGTCGAACACATCGCAGTCCTCGTTCTCGAACAGCTTGTGTTCCAGAAAGTGGGCGATGCCCTCCGGCACGGTGCAGTAGTCCTTGTCCGCCGCGGTCTTGAACTGGGTGTTGATCGAGCCGTACTTTGTGCCGAACATGGCTTCGGTGGTGCTGTAGCCCTCCATTTCGCAGACTAAGATCTCCAGTCCGCTTTTGTGGTGGATATGGGTGTACTTGTCACCGGTCTGGGGGGAAACGATCGTCTTTTTCGTGGTTTCTGCCATGTTATTCCGCCTCCTGTTCTTTGCATTCCATAATATAAACGGTATCCGGCTGCATGGACTTTGCCGCCGCGATGATGTCCTCCCTGGTGACCTGACGGTACCGTTCTTCTTCTTCCGCCGGTGTCAGCTTGGTGCCGCGGCAGAACTGCCCGAAATACCATGCAATATAGCTGCTGGCAGTATCGCCCACACCGCAGAGGGTGTTGTGAATGGTCATCATGGTGCTGTGCATTTCCTCGTCCGAAATGTCGCCGCTGCAAATGGCTTCCAGCTGTGCCGCAATGGCAGTTTCGGCAGTTTCCAGATTTTCGGTTTCAATGCCGCTGTCCACCTGCATGAACGACTTGCACTCGTTGAAGTTTGCCGCACAGTAGTAGCAAAGGCTCATCTTTTCCCGCACGTTGGCGAACAGTTTGGAACTGGGTGTGCCGCCGAGGAGCATCGTCATCATTTTCAGGGCATACCGGTCGGTATAGCTGGTTTTCCAGCCCATGACCATTTTGCACTGGTTGACCGGCAGGGCTTCCCGCACGGTGACAGGCTCCGGCTTGCAGGGGCTGGGGGACAGGAACGAAACGGGAACCGGCTTCCGGTCGGCAATGGCAGCGAAAGCCTGCCGCAGGGTGTCCGCCAGCTGGGGAACAGCTTCCGGTCCCACAAAGTAGATCTCGATCTGTGCCGTCCGGAGCAGCTGCTGAAATGCTTCGTAAGCAGCCTTCGGAGTCATGGCTTCGGCAGATTCGCGGGTGCCGTAGCAGGAAAACGCAGCCGGTTCGCCGGCGAATGCAGTCTTGTGGGTTTGAGAAATGGCATACTGCCGCTTCTCGTTGACTTCCGCATCAATGCAGTCCAGCAGGTTGGTCTGCTGAATGCGGAACTCGGTTTCGTCGAATGCACCGTCTGTCACGTTCGGCTCAAAAATGCAGCCCAGCAGGATCTGGGTGAGTTCCGAAAAGACAGCTTCGTGTTCCAGAGCATAGCGGTCAGCAATGGAAGAAGTCCGCAGGGTGATGACCTGTACATCACCCATTTTGGAAATGCTGCAACTGAGATCTGCCCCGTACAGCATGTGCAGCTTGCGGTTCATGATCGCGTTGGAGGGATAGGCTTTGCTGCTGGAGGCGATCAGAGAACCGCCCAGTCCGCAGGCAGCTGCGTTTTTCTCCGACAAAGGCTGGAGGAATTGGATCCGCAGCGAGTTGGTTTTGAGTTTGGGATCCAGAATTTCAGAAAATGCAATGGCATCTGAAAGCGGGATACGTTGATAACTGGTTGTCATAACATCGTCCTTTCTCAAGGCAGTCCGGAAAAGGGGACTGCCCGCACGAATATCAGAACCTGCCATAGGCGGGTTTCGGAGCGTGTTTTTATCCGCTCTGCATAGTGGCGTATACGCAGAAAATTTCTGACAGAGCAGGCGGCGTGAGAGCCGGCTCGGTATACAGGGAAACGCTGCACAAGCTTTATGCAGCGGCTCACAGAATTTATTATACCACATTTCATTTGGAATTGCTATGGTTTTCACGAAATTCTCAGAAATATTTTCCGGTGCAGGAAATTGTCTGGGTGACAGTGAGAGATGCCTGTGGAATAGCCATCCCTGAAAAAGAAGCCCAATTCATGAGAGAGCCTAAGTAAAAATAGCCTCCCCTTTAGGGGAGGGGAACCGCCGCAGGCGGTGGAGGGGTGCTTCTGTGAAATCTTTTTCTTCATGTAATAGATTTACGAGATAACCCCTCAGTCACCTGCGGTGCCAGCTCCCCTAAAGGGGAGCCCAATTCATGAGGGCACCTAAGTAAAAATAGCCTCCTCTTTAGGGGAGGGGAACCGCCGCAGGCGGTGGAGGGGTTCCTTGTGAAATCTTTTTCCACATGCACTAGGCTCCTAAGTAGAGGGCGATGCCCACATCGCCCCGTGAAACATAACTTCTAGGGCAGCCATGTCGAAACCATTCGGCGGAATTCGCTCGTACCTCGCTGTCTGCCTGTGGCTTGCCAACGCCGATTGTTGCCCTTGCCTGTATTGGTAATGTTGATATTCAGGTATTTTTCCGGTATAGGTGGGTGACTTTATTGGATACGGCGTTTGCAAGTTTGTGAATAAGGCTCCCCTTTAGGGCACCCGAAGGGCGTGCCTTGTGCTGAGCTGTCACCGCAGGTGACTGAGGGGTTACCCGTCACAGCAAACAACCGATTTCACAAAGAGTTACGCTTCTTTTTTTCTTTGCTGAAAAGAAAAAAAGAAGCAAAAAAAGAAAAGAGTTCGCCTACCCTTGTACTGTACGGCAATGCTTCACATGAAGATTACACAAGAAACTGTCACAATAGATTCTCATCAACAAAACTCCCCCGGCGGGGCGAACAGGCGGCTGCCGCCGCCGTAACACTACCCTTTTCACAGTTGAAATTGGGGCGTAAGGTCAGCGGCGACCCGCCGCACGCCGTAACATTACCCTTTTCACACTTGAAATTGGGGGGGAAGGTCAGCGGTGACCCACCGCATTTTTGCATGGTTTACAATTTGTTGTTGAAAAGAAAAAGGATTTTTAGTATAATAAAATATGAGAATCTATTCGAAGATGTGTACGCTTTCAGAGCCTGCCACGCGTCTGAACACGTCAGATGCAGAACAGGCTTTCGGCTCCAACGGGAGGAAAATACCATGAAAACAATTACCGTGCACGCCAGCCAGACGTATCCCATTTGGATCGGGAGAGGACTGCTGGGACAGTGTGGCACATATCTGAAGCAGCAGACCAAGGCACAGACTGCCGCTGTCATTACTGATGACCATGTAGACCGCTATTACGGGGACATTGTGACCAAGTCTCTGGAAGAAAACGGCTTTCGGACGATCAAGTTCGTGTTCCCACACGGAGAAGCTTCCAAGTGCAGCAAAACGCTGAACCAGATCTACGACTTCCTCTGTGAAAATAATATCACCCGCACCGACTGTCTGGTTGCACTGGGCGGCGGCGTGGTAGGAGATATTACCGGATTCGCGGCGGCGACCTATCTCCGCGGTCTGGACTATCTCCAGATCCCCACCAGCCTGCTGGCACAGGTGGATTCGTCCGTAGGCGGAAAGACTGCGATCGACCTGACCGGCGGCAAAAATCTGGTGGGAGCCTTTAAACAGCCGGTGGCAGTGCTCTGCGATCTGGACACCCTGCACACCCTGCCGAAGCTGTTTCTGGCAGACGGCATGGGCGAAGTCATCAAGTACGGCATGATTCGGGACGAAAAGCTGTTCACACTGCTGGAACAGCACACGCTGGAAACCGTCAGCGAAGTTATGGACGAGATCGTACCCACCTGCATCGACATTAAGCGGGACGTGGTGGAACACGACGAATTCGACACCGGCGAGCGTATGATCCTGAACTTCGGGCACACGCTGGGACATGCGGTGGAAAGCTACTACCACTACGAAACCTATACCCACGGCAGTGCTGTTGCCGCCGGCATGTGTATGATGACCAAGGCGACCTGTACGCCGGAACTGTATGTGCGTCTGTGCGACTGCGTAAAGGCATACGACCTGCCCACAGAAGTAGACGCTCCCATTGCGGAACTGGTGCCCCTGTGCGGCAATGACAAGAAACGTGCCAGTGCATCGCTGCGGTTTATCGTCTGCGAAACCATCGGCAGGGCGGAGATTCGCTCCATGCCTTTCACAGAATTTGCCGCATGGATGGGAGGCGTGGACGCATGAACATTCTGATTACGCCGTCCCGCCTGCATGGTACTGTGCGGATTCCTGCTTCCAAGAGCATGGCACACCGGCTGTTGATCTGTGCCGCACTGGCAGAGGGCACTTCAGTCATTTCCGGCGTGGATATGTCCCGTGACATCACCGCCACCATGGACGTGCTCTCCGCATTCGGGGCATCGTTCCGGCAGGAGGGCAGCACCATTACCGTAACCGGCGTGGGCAATGTCCGACCGCAGGCGGCTGTGGCGGATTGCTGCGAAAGCGGCTCTACGCTGCGGTTCCTGATTCCCGTGGCAGCAGCACTGGGTATACACACCACCTTTTTCGGACAGGGCAGACTGCCTCAGCGTCCCATTACCGCGTACCTGCGGGAACTGACCAAAAAGGGCATCACGTTCGACTACCACAGCACCATGCCCTTTACCATTGACGGCAAGCTGCGATCCGGCGTGTTCGAACTGGAGGGCGACGTTTCTTCCCAGTATGTGACCGGTCTGCTGTTTGCCCTGCCGCTGCTGGAAGGGGATTCCGAAATTCGCATGCTGTCCAAGCTGGAATCCAAGCCCTATGTCGATCTGACCATTGCCTGCCTGCGGCACTTCGGCATTGCCGTGCAGGAAACCGAACAGGGCTACGCCGTTGCCGGCGGACAGCAGTATCATGCCTGTGACCTTACAGTGGAGGGGGATTATTCACAGGCGGCGTTCTTCTGCGTGGCGAATGCACTGGGCAGCGACATCACCCTCACCAATCTGAATCCGGAAAGTGTGCAGGGCGATAAAAAAATTGTGGAAATTGTCCGCGAGATGTGTTATAATAGAGAACAGGGGCTGCCGGCAGGATTTACCGTAGATGCGGCAGACATTCCCGATCTTGTGCCGATTCTGGCAGTGCTTGCCACATTTGGTACGGCACCGTCCAGCATCACCGGAGCACACCGCCTTGCCATTAAGGAGAGCGACCGGCTGGCATCGACTGCCAACCTGCTGAACCGGCTGGGCGGCAAGGTGACCGCCACACCGGACGGTCTGGAGATCGAACCGGTGGAACAGCTGCACGGCGGCACCGTGGACAGCTGCGGCGATCATCGTATCGCCATGTGTGCTGCGGTGGCAGCCACACGCTGTGCCGGAGAAGTGACCATTCTCCATGGAGAATGCGTGGAAAAATCGTATCCTCGGTTCTATGAGGATTATCGTCAGTTAGGAGGAATCGCCAATGTCATCGTTCTGGAGTCGTAATATTTCCCTTTCTATTTTCGGGGAGTCCCACGGACCTGCGATCGGTGTCGTGATCGACAATCTGCCGCCGGGGGAATACATTGATCTGGAAAAGCTGCGGCAGTTTATGGCACGCCGTGCCCCGAAAAAGGACGGCACCACCACACCCCGCGGGGAAAAAGATCTGCCTCAGATCATGTCCGGTCTGCTGAATGACCGCACCACCGGCGTGCCGCTGTGTGCGTTTATCCAGAACACGGACACCCGTTCCAAGGACTACAGCAATCTGGCAAGACTGCCCCGTCCCGGTCATGCGGACTATACTGGTGCCATGCGGTACCGCGGGTTCAATGACGTTCGCGGCGGGGGACATTTCTCCGGCAGACTGACTGCACCGCTGTGTTTCGCCGGAGCTGTTTGCGGACAGATTCTGGAACGCCGCGGCATTTACACTGGTGCCCATATTGCCAGCATACACGGAATTCAAGATGATGCATTCAGCCGCACCAAGGTGACCAAGGAGGACATTCTGGAAGTACGGGGAAAGGATTTTCCGGTGCGGAACGATGCACAGGGCGAAAAGATGAAAGAGGACATTCGCAACGCCAGCCACGGCGGCGAATCTCTGGGCGGCATCATTGAGTGTGTCACGATCAATATGCCTGCCGGTGTAGGCTCGCCCATTTTTGAGGGACTGGAAAACACCATCGCCCAGCTGATCTTCGGCATTCCCGCGGTAAAGGGGCTGGAATTCGGTGCCGGTTTTCAGGTTGCCGAAATGGTGGGCAGCCAGAACAACGACCCGTTCTATATTGACGAAAAGGGCCACGTGATGACAAAGACCAATAACCACGGCGGCATTCTGGGCGGCATTTCTTCGGGCATGCCGATCACGCTGAATGTGGCGATCAAGCCCACCGCTTCGATTGCCAAGCCGCAGGAAACCGTGGATTTTCGGGCAAAGACAAACGAGATGCTCCAGATTCAGGGACGGCACGACCCGTGCATTGTGCCTCGTGCAGTGCCCTGTGTGGAAGCGGCGGTGAACATCGCTCTGCTTTCCCATATGATGGATTATCCGCATTTTTGAGGAAACACTGTAGATTGCACTTGTGAGATGCGAGGTGACAGGCTGTGCAGGAAGAAAATATGATGAAAATGTCGAAAATGGCAACGCCGCCGATCATGGATCCGCATACGGCAAATATTCTGATTTGTTATTTGCTGTATAAGATCGATAAACCGGTGCAGGTCGGCCATTTGTACGATATTGCGGTAGGAAGCAACATTATCAATTATTTTGCCTATCAGGATTCGATCAGTTATCTGACCGAGCACAATTCTGTGGCAGTGCGTCAGAATGAGGAAGCTGTCGATTACTATGTACTGACAGAAAACGGGATTCGGACGGCAAAGGAACTGCGAAACTATGTGGGAAAGGCGTATCGGGACAAGCTGGTTTCGGCGGCGTTCCACTATTTCGCACGCATCAAGCGGGAGAGCGAAGTCAAGATCGAGTATATCCCGCTGAAAAAGGGCTACTATGTGCATGTTCGCTGTCTGGACATTGAGGACGATCTGCTGGACATGAAACTCTATGCACCGGACTACACCCAAGCCAAGTATCTGGGCGAACAGATCATGCTGAATCCGGCGGGATTTTACGGAAAGATTCTCGATGCGGCGTTTTCCAATCAGGAAGAACCGTATGATTTGAGTGACATTTGATCTAAGGCAATACCGCACAAAGAACGTCTAGCGACTTTGCACGCCATCTGCTTGCAAATTTTCCGTCATATTTCACAAAAATGCTCGTGAATACAGCAAGTATTCACTCCGCTTTTTGTTTCA
>QWCN01003331.1_pt1 | contig 18890 bp, 13 predicted proteins | sample 1972711 | NCBI WGS metagenome assembly QWCN01 (sample SAMN09866707, study PRJNA288562) | Human gut metagenome isolate term1_stool, whole genome shotgun sequencing... | isolation source: gut | host: Homo sapiens | place: USA: California
GGTCCACCCGTTCCCATTCCGAACACGGAAGTTAAGCTCACCAGTGCCGACAATACTTGTCTGGAGACGGACCGGGAAGATAGGTCAATGCCAACACAAAAGGCCGCAACCATTCGGTTGCGGCTTTTTGCTGTCTATTGCATGGTGATTTGGGCGCAGTTTTCTTGACATTTTTTCAAAAGTAAGTATACTGGTGGCAGAATCAAGAAACGGGGGACTGCGCTATGAGAAGACATTCTTGGTCTAAGCTGGTCGTGCTGCTTGCGATAGTTTTGCTGCTGGGCGCTGTGCCGGCGGCTGCGTTTGCTGGGTTTGCAGATGTACCGGCGGACGCATGGTACGCGCCTGCGGTACAGACCTGCGCAGAGCGGGGACTGTTCCAGGGAACATCTCCGACCACCTTTTCACCGGAGCTATCTATGACCCGCGGTATGTTTGTGACGGTTCTTGGCCGGATGGAAAATATCGACCCGACACAGGCTGACGCTTCTGGTTTTATGGACGTTCCGGAGGACGCCTATTATGCGGGCTATGTCGGCTGGGCTGCGCGCAGCGGAATCGTTGCAGGTGTTTCGGATTCCGTGTTTGAACCGGAACGCGGCATCAGTCGTCAGGAAATCTGCGCGATTGTGCACCGTTATTTGGTTTGGAAGGACGTTTCTCTCCAAACCGTACCGTCTGCGCAATTTGCGGATGATGCGCAGATTGCCGAGTGGGCAAAGGAATCGGTGTATGTGTGCCGCAGCGCGGGGATCGTCTGCGGTGTAGGCGATAATCATTTCGCTCCGAACGTGGCGGCTCGTCGCTGTGAGGCGGCACAGATTTTCAAAAATCTGCTTGCGGTTTTAGAAGATGCGCTCGAGCCGGAGCCGCCGGTTGAGCCGGAGCCGCCGGTTGAGCCGGAGATGCCTGTGATTCGCTATGTTGCGCACAGGGGTTATCATGTGCAGGCACCGGAAAATACGATGCCGGCCTTTGCGGCGGCGGCGGAGGCTGGCTATCAGTTCTTGGAATCGGACGTCCACTTCACAAAGGACGGCGTGGCAGTTTTGTGCCATGACAGCACGATCAACGCTACAGCGCGCAATGCTGACGGCAGTAAAATCGTTGGCGTGAAGTCGATCCAGTTCATGACATATGAGGAGCTGCTTCAGTATGATTTCGGCATTGCGGCGGGTGAGGCGTACCGGGGGACCAGAATTCCCACATTCCGGGAGTGGATCGCGTTCTGCCGGGAAGCAGATGTGACACCCTATATCGAGCTGAAGTCCCGCATGACGACGGAGCAGGTGCAGGCGCTCATGCAGCTCGTGGAGGAGGCGGGGATGACGGATCGCGCCGTGTGGATCTCCTTCACATGGAATTTGCGGATGCTGCAAGATGTGGTTGCCGCGAACCCGGAGGCGGAGGTCGGACTACTGAGCAATGGACTTGCCAACACGACCGTGGCGATGGCGAAAACGCTGCAGACAGGGCAAAACCGCGTCTTTTTGGATGTGCTGCATACCGCCGTGAACCGGCTGTCGATGCAGCTTGCTGCGCAGGCCGGGCTGGAGGTCGAGGCATATACCGTGAATGATGCGGAGCTTGCGGATGCGCTGACGTCGCTCGGCGTCGTTGGAATTACGACAAATACACTGCTGCCGGCTGCAACAACAGCAGAGCCGATGCAGCTTCAGGATGCAGAGGCGATTGTAGCGCGTTTCGCGCAGGACTTTACCATGACATCTGAACTGGAGCCATAATAGAACTATGAGCGATTCGCTCCAGTCGAATGCAAAGCCGCAACCATTCGGTTGCGGCTTTTTGCTGTCTGTGATAAGATTTGAGCCGAGGTGATCTTTATAAAAATTCTGATGATCAACGGCAGCCCGCGCCCGCGTGGTGGGACGTTCCCGGACAGCAATCGCGAAAGCCCCGCCGGAGATCCGGCGGGGCTTTTGGGTCTTATGGAAAGAAAGGACTTAGATCAACATTTCTGCAGGGCTGCGTACTTCTCGTGCAGCTGTTCCTCGCGCTCAAGGTCGGCGTCGATGCGTCTGTGATGCGTGATTTTTATGCGGCTCGTATAGGGCACAATGACCACATCCGCTGGCATGATTTTGTGCGTCTACATTTCAATTTGCGCATGTTGACAGAACTTTGCACTGATTCTGCCTGTTCTAAAGAGAATACAATAAGATGTGCTCGATAAAATGACTGTCAAAAGAAACCCCATGCGCAAAACTGTCCCCTGGGGCGAAATTGTCTTGCATGCACAGTCACGGCGGCAGTTCTTGTTATATTTGCTAAAGAAATAACGATCCGCATATGTTATGATGATGCCACAGTAAGAAAGACAATTTTTCAAAAGATCATCCTGAACAAACGGAGGTAACTACAATGAAAGAATTTGCTGGAAAAGTAGCCGGCATCACCGGCGCTGCCAACGGCATCGGCGAAGCCTTCGCACTGGAGGCCGCACGCCGCGGCATGAACCTTGCGCTGATCGACATCGAAGGCGACCGGCTGCAGGAGGTCAAGAAGAAATGTGAAGCGCTGGGCGCGCCCAAAGTCGTCACGATCACCGTGGACGTGTCCGAGTACGAGCAGGTCCGCATGAGCGTCGAGCGCATCATGGCGGAGTTTGAGCGCATCGATGTGTTCTACAGCAACGCCGGTGTTGCCGGCGCCGGCACGCTGGGCAACATCCCTGCCCAGGACTGGGACTGGATCACCAGCGTCAACTTCCTCGGCATGGCCTACTACGTCACGGAAGTGCTGCCCATCATGAAAAAGCAGGGCACCGACGCCTACTTCCTGTTCACCGTCTCCATCGGCGGTCTGCAGCCCGGCATGCGCATCCAGTCGGCCTACACCGCGTCCAAGCATGCGGCGATGAGCCTTGCCGAGAGCGTAAAGGACTATGCCGTCAACTACGCGCCGTACATTGGCGTGACCGCGTTCTGCCCGGAATACGTCAACACCACGATCTGGGACAGCGAGAAGCGCCGCCCCGAGAAGTTCCAGAAGCCGTATGATCCCTTCTACGCGACCAGCGACTATCAGGACTACAAGGCCAATTTTGAAGGCCGCATCAAGAACCAGGGCTACAACCCCCGCTTTGTCGGCCCGCGTCTGTTCCGCGCCATGGAGGACGAGCAGCTCTACGTGCACCCGCACGTGCACACCCACCAGATGCTGCGCGACCGCTTCGCGCGCATCGAGGCCGACCTGCGCAAGGACGAAGAGCTCGACGCCGAGTTCAAGGCGCTCGAGGGCTACGACGACTGAGCAGAGCCGCATCCGCATAAAGAACAGGAGCACCTCCCGCCCGGGAGGTGCTCTTTTCTGTATTCCGGCAGAAGAAAACGGGCGCGGGCGCGGCAAAACTGCCGCGCCCGCGTCGTCGGAGTCATTCGTCTGCCGGTTTTTCGGGCAGCGGCGCGAGATCGGAATAGCGGTTTTTCAAAAACGCGTCGATGTAAAAGGAATACTGCAGCTTGAACAGCAGCGACGGGTCCGAAAAATCCACGGAGAACATATTTTCGATCTGCTGGATGCGGTAATTGACTGTGTTGCGGTGCATGAACATGAGCTCGGCCGTGTGGTTTTTGCTGAAGCCGGTTTTGGTATAGATCTTCAGCGTTTCGTACAGCTCGGTGTTCTTGCCCGCGTCGTAGGTTTCCAGGCTGGCGAGCACCGGATGGCGGCACTGCTCAAGCAACGGCTTGTCCTCCATACGGTCGAGCATGATGTAAAACGCATAGTCCGAGAAGAAGAACACGCCGCCGGTGTTCGACAGCCGCCGCGAAAAGGACATGGCCTGCAGCGCCTGCTGATAGTAAACGTAGAGCTTCGACGGTTTGTGGAACAGATTGCTCACGCCGACGAGGACCTGCCCGTCGGCCGCGAGGGTCTCAATGGCCGTGCGCGTCTCCTCCGGGAGCGCGCCCGCATTGTCCACGCCGACGAATGTGACGATCGCGTTTTTCTTATGCACGCGCGGCGAGGCCGGCAGGATCTCCGCGACGCGCGGCATCAGCACATCGTAAAGATATTCGTTGCCCCTGAAATAGCTCGGCTTGAGCACGACCGCGCGCATATTCGGCGGGAAGGTCAGCTTGGCGGCGTTGATGCGCTGGATCGTCTCCTCCTCGCTGGCGCCATCGATGATGTCGCTGAGCACGCTCTGGTGCATGTTGAAGCGGTAGGTGCTGTAGCTGCGGCTGCCGAGCAGGGTGGAGTGCAGGTTTTTGGCCAGCAGGTGCATCAGCTTGTCGCTGAACCACGGGAACTCCCCGGTGTAATTGCCCATGAACACGTAGCCGATGATCTCATTGTCGGCAATGACGCGGATGACCTTGATGTACATCTGCAGCCGGTTGCAGAACAGCACGAACGTGTTGGGCGACATGTCCATCTTATGCTTGACCCGGTACGAGAGGATGTACTCGATCAGGTAGTTATCCAGATAGCCGACCTCGATGCTGTGGATCCAGTGCGGGTGGTTGACCATGAACGGCTTGGAATAGGCCAGCACCTTGCCGGAAATGTCGATGGCCAGCAGCTGTGAGCCGGTGCCTTTGGAAAATTCGCAGAACACCGACGTCAGATCCGCGCCGTTGAGCAGCATATAGATCAGGTTGGAATACAGCTTCTGCTGCTTGAAGGAGTCGCCGAAGAGCGACATGATGTAATACACCACGTCCACGACCGAGACCTGCGGGATGATGATATAATTGCTGTCGCTGTAAGCGATCTTGTCGTGCGCCGCCTGGTCGGGCGTGCCCGCGCACACAAAGCAGAGCGGCAGTGTCATGTCCTGGCTGATCTGCCGGGCGGTATAGATGCTCAGCGAATCGACCGGCGGGACCGCCCCGCTCAGGTCATACAGCTCCACATTGCTCAGTTCGCAGTCCATGGGGTAGGCCGTTTTGACCTCCGGATATTTTTCCGCCACGCGTTTGGCAAGCTCTGAAAACAGCATGGGACGCCTCCTTTTTACAGCAAGTGTCAATAAATTAACAAGAACATTATACATGGAACACCGCCGCTCCGCAAGTGCATTGTGAACAAAATTTGCGGTGTTTTTGTTCATTTCGACAGCGGGGGTTGTCCGCCGCCGAAACCGCCGGACCGGCGTGCGTGCACATTGTGCATCGTGCATGGTTTGCTTGCTGTTTTTTTCACAAATGACATAGGCACGGCCGCCGGTACCCGATAGAATGAGGGCAGCAAAGTTGATATGAGCCGAATGCGTTTTTCTACCTTTTCGCCGTCCGGGTGAGCACCGGACGGCAGAAACGCAGAAAGTTGAAAGTTGAGGTTTACTGCTTATGCATTACGAAAAACTATTTGAAAAGGGAACCATCGGCCGGCTCGAGCTGCGCAACCGCGTCGTCATGACGGCCATGGGCACGATGCTCGGCGATTGGAACGGCTGCTCCACGCCGGAGCAGGTCCGGTTCTATGAGGAGCGCGCTAAGGGCGGCTGCGGCCTCATCATCCCGGAGTTCACGTCGGTCGATCCGGACAGCGGTCACTGCAACCGCATCCAGCTCGGCATCTGGGATGCACGCCAGATCTCGAGCTTTGAGCGCATCTGCGACGCCGTGCACCGCCACGGCGCCAAGATCTTTGTCCAGCTGCACCACGGCGGACGCGAAGCGCCCCCGGCGATCAACGGCGGCCGCCAGGCCATGGCGCCGAGCGTGGAGCTCAACAGCGTGATCGGCCGCGACACGATCCTGCCGCGCGAGATGACCATTGAGGACATTGACCGGCTGGTCGGCCTCTTCGTTCAGGCCGCGCTCAATGCGCAGGCCGCCGGCGCCGACGGCGTGGAGATCCACGGCGCGCACGGCTACCTGCTGCAGCAGTTTATGAGCCCCTACACGAACAAACGCACCGACGAATACGGCGGCTCCATGGAAAACCGCTGCCGCTTTATCGTGCGCATCCTGAAGGGCATCCGCGAGGTCGTCGAGCCCGGCTTCGTTGTCGGCGCGCGCATCAACGGCAACGACTTCGTCGAGGGCGGCAACGACCAGGATGCCTGCGTCGAGATCGCCAAGTACCTGGAGCCGTATGTCGATTACTTCAACGTCAGCTGCGGCGTGTACGCGAGCGCGGCGACCATGATCGAGCCCTGCTACAGCCCCGAGGGCTGGAGAAGCGGCTTTGTCAAGGCCATCAAGAGCCAGGTCAGCGTCCCGGTCATCGCGGTCAACACCGTCAAGCATCCGCAGTTTGCCGAGCAGCTCCTGCAGGAGGGGGTGAGCGACTTTGTCGGCATGTCCCGCATGCACATTGCCGACCCCTATCTTGTGCAGAAGACCATGGCCGGGCGCGAGGATCTCATCCGCAAGTGCCTCGGCTGCATGAACTGCAACAAGTCCGTCGTCGCGGGCCGCACGCTGCACTGCGCGCTCAACCCCGTCGCCGGCCACGAGGTCACGTTTGCCGATGACAAGCTCGTCAAAAACGGCAACGGCCGCAAGGTCGCCATCGTCGGCGGCGGCCCGGCCGGTATGCAGGCGGCCCTGCTGATGAAAAAGCGCGGCTTTGAGCCCGTGATCTTTGAAGCGAGCGGCACGCTCGGCGGCAGCGCCATTCTTGCCTCCAAGGCGCCGTGCAAGCACATGGCGCAGGAATTTGTGGACACGCAGATCGCCGAGATGCAGGAATACGGCATCGAGGTGCACCTCAACACGCCGGGCACGGTCGCGCGCATTCAGACGCTCGAGCCGTACTGCGTCGTGGTCGCCTGCGGCGGCAATCAGATCATCCCCGGAGTCCCCGGCGCCGACCGCGACAATGTCTATTATATTGAGGACGTTCTGCTCGACAAGGTGCAGTTTGCCGGCAAGAAGATCGCCGTCATCGGCGGCGGCCATGTCGGTCTCGAGGTCGCGCACTATCTGTGCGCCGACAACCAGGTCACGGTCGTCGAGATGCAGAAGGAAGTCGGCACGTCCATCTACCGCACGGCAAAGTACAAGCTCTTGTCGCTGCTGCAGGAAAACGGCGTCGAGATCCTGACGCAGCACGCGCTCGCCGGCGTCGGCGAGGGGACCGTTGCGCTTAAGCAGCTCCCCGGCGGCGAGACCGTCAGCGTCGATGCCGACATCGTCGTCATGGCGCTCGGTAACCGGCCGGACAAGGCCTATGAGGACAAGCTGGCCGCAGCGTTCGACAAGGTCATTGTCGTCGGCGACGCGACGAAGGCCGGCACCATGGCCGACGCAACGAAGGCCGCCTACGAAAAGTGCTTTTACATCTGATTCCAGTCCCACGCGCGAGGCGCTCTGCGTCTCGCGCAGCGCTCCGGCGGGCATGTTACTTTTTTGTCAGCCGTGAACAAATTCCGCATTCTTTTTAAGCGTTCGTGACATTGTGACATTTTTATCTTTCGGGTATCATGCGAACCAAGGTAGAAAAAAACCCGCATTTGCTCAGCGGTACTTTGAAAGATTCCATGACGACAAGGACGGAACCATGAACTACGAAAACCTGTTTAGGCCCGGTTACATCGGTGGCCTGCGGATCAAAAACCGCGTCGTGATGACGGCCATGGGCAACGGTCTCGCCGCAGAAAACGGCGAGGCGTCCGACGAGATCATCGCCTGCTACAAGGCTCGGGCGGCCGGCGGCTGCGGGCTGCTGATCACCGAGTTTTGCGCGGTCGACGGGGAAAACGGCATCGCCGAGACCCATCAGCTGCAGATTCACGCGCCGCGGTTCATCAAGCGCCTCGCACTGCTGACCGACACGCTGCACCGCTACGACTGCAAAGTGTTCTTCCAGCTCTTCCACCCCGGCCGCGAGGGCAAGCCGCAGTTCAACGGCGGCCGCCAGGTCATCTCCGCGAGCGGGATCGTCAACCCGGCCACGGGCCGCGTGTCGCACGAAATGACGCGCGAGGAGATCCACGGCATGGTCGACAAATTCGTCACCGGCGCCGTGTATGCCCAGCAGGCCAATGCCGACGGTGTGGAGCTCCACTGCGCGCACGGTTATCTGCTGCACCAGTTTCTCAGTCCGCACAGCAATGTGCGCACCGATGAATACGGCGGCAGCCTTGAAAACCGGATGCGCATCGTCCGCGAGATCATCGAGGGCATCCACCGCGCCTGCGGCAGAGACTTCCCGATCAGCGTGCGCATCAACGGCTGCGACTACATCCCCGAGGGCCTGCAGAAAGCGGACGCGGTGGAGATCGCAAAACTGCTCGAGCACTACGGTGTGTCGTGCATCAACGTCAGCAGCGGCGGCTACGAAAACCCGGCCGCCTTCATCGAGCCCTGCTACTTCTCCGAGGGCTGGAAGAAGGAAAATGCGCTGGCCGTCAAGGCGGCGGTGCAGATCCCGGTCATCGCGGTCAACGTTATCAAGCACCCCGAGACCGCTGAGGCGCTGCTGCGCGAGGGCGTGTGCGATTTCGCCGGTGTGTCCCGGGCACAGCTTGCAGATCCGGACTGGGTCAACAAGGCACGTGGCGGTCAGGAAGCGCTCCTGCGCAAGTGCATCGGCTGCATGAGCTGCAACAAGGAGGTCGTCAACCACCGCGGCATCCGCTGCGCCATCAACCCACGGCTCGGCCGCGAGCGGGACTACAACGCCGCGGCGCTGCGGCGCGACGGCGCGGGCCGGTGCGTGCCGGTGATCGGCGGCGGGCCTGCCGGTATGCAGGCAGCCATCGTCCTGGCCGAGCGCGGCTTCCGCCCGATCCTGTTTGAGCGGCGCGCCTATCTCGGCGGCAGCGCCGTGCTGGCCTCCAAGGCACCGTGCAAAGGGCTCGTGGCCGAGTACATCGAGACGCAGAAGAATCAGCTCGCCGCGCTCGGCGTGCAGGTGGAGCTGAATCACGCGCCGACCATGGCGGAGCTCCGGCGGCTCGACCCCTATGGCATCTTCGTTGCCATGGGCGGGCAGCAGATCGTGCCGGATATTCCCGGCATCAACCGCGAAAACGTGTTCGGCATCGAGGACATTCTGCTCGGCCGCCGCGTGATCGAGGGCAGGGAAGTCGCCGTCATCGGCGGCGGACATGTCGGACTTGAAGTGGCCCACTTCCTGTGCGCGAACAACAAGGTCACGATCGTGGAAATGGCCGATGAGATCGGCGCGTCCGTGTACTACATCACCAAGTTCAAGCTCCTGCCATTGCTGCGGGAGGCCGGCGTGACGTTCCGCACCGGCCAGGCCATCGCCGCAGTGGACGACGGCGGCATCCGTCTGCGGGACACGCACACCGGCCAGTGCACCGAGCTGAAGGCCGAGGCCGTCGTTCTGGCGATGGGCAGCCGGCCGGATCTGGCCGCGCGCGCGGCGTTCGACCGGAATTTTGACCACGTCGTCTATGCCGGCGACGCTGTGCGCGGCGGCACCATGCTCGAGGCCAACCGCGATGCGTTCGCCCTCGCATGGGAATTCTGACACATAGATACAAGTAGATACGAAAAACCGATTCTGAACGATTTCAAAAAAAGGAGACGATACTATGAAAAACAACATTTTTGATCTGACCGGTCAGGTCGCTCTGGTTGCCGGCGGCAGCTCCGGCCTCGGCCTGCAGTTTGCAAAGGCAATGGCCAACGCCGGCGCCAACGTCGCCATTGTGGCGCGCCGCACCGACCGCCTGGAGAAGAACGCGAAGGAGATCGCCGCGGAGTACGGCGTGGAGGTTTACCCCCACTACCTCGACCTGTGCGACTCCAAGTCCGTCACCAAGTGCGTGGAGGACGTCATTGCGCACTTCGGCAAGATCGACATTCTGGTCAACTCCGGCGGCACCGGCGGTTCCGGCGACCCGGCGACCATGACCGATGAGCAGTGGTCCCACGTGGTCGATACCGACCTGACCGGCCTGTTCTATCTCTGCCGCGACGTCGCGCGCCTGTCCATGATCCCCAACAACTATGGCCGCATCGTCAACGTCTCTTCCATCCACGGCTTCGTCTCCAGAAAGAACGTCTGGACCGCACCGTACTGCGCTTCCAAGGGCGGCGTGCACATGATGACCAAGGCCATGGCCAACGACTGGGGCAAGTACAACATCACCGTCAACTGCATCGCGCCGGGCTACTTCCCGACCGAGCTGACCGAGAAGTTCATCGACTCCGACGCTTTTGTGCAGCTGCACAAGGACCGCTGCCCGAAAGAGCGCCACGGCATCCTCGGCGAGATGGACGGCCTGTGTGTTTACTTTGCCGCACCCTGCTGCACGTACACGACCGGCCAGATCGTCGCGGTCGACGGCGGCTGGACCTGCAACTGACGCATCCGCTCAGGTAACTACGGAGATATAAGGAGAAAAATATGGACAAGGCAATCAAAACACCGAATCGCACAGGTATTCTGGTACGTGCCCTGATCGTGCTCGCCATGTGCGGCATCGTCAACTCCGCGGCCGTTTTCGTCTCCCCGATGGCAAAGCACTTCGGCTGGACGACGGAAGCCATTGCCGGCGTCGCCACCTATATGGCCTTCATGCAGACGCCCGGCCACATCCTCAGCGGCTGGCTGCTCGGCAAGATCGGCGCCAAGAAAACGCTCATCCTCGGCTGCATCCTGCTGGGCCTCGCGTTCCTGCTGTCCGGCATGGTCCCCTCCGGCTCCCCCTGGATGCTGTACATCACCTTCAGCGTCCTGCAGGGTCTCGGCGTCGGCTTCACGTACACCGGCAGCACCTACTGCGCGACCGGCTGGTACCCCGACAAGCGCGGTTTTGCCTCCGGCCTGTGCATGGCCTTTAACGGCGGCTCCGCCACCTTCCTCGCGCCCCTGATCGTCAAGCTCATCGGCAGCATCGGCATCATCGTCACGCTCTACATCGTCGGCGGCGCGATCATCGTCATCGGCATCTGCGCGGCCATCGGTCTCAAGAGCGCCCCGGTGGGCTATGCCCCGGCTGGCTGGAAGGCCAAGGCGGACGATCCCAAGCTCGCAGCCACGCAGCTCGAGAGCCTGACGCCCGGCCAGGCGTTCCGGACCCGCGGCTACTGGCACCTGTTCCTCGGCTACGGTCTGTTCCCGACGATGTACATCATCTGCTACCCCCGCTTCTCCGTTCTCATTTCGGACGCGGGCTACTCGCTCAACGCGGCTACCATCGGCGTGTCGATCTACTCGATCTGCAACGTCATCGGCCGTTTCGGCATGGGCGCGCTCATCGACAAGCTCGGCTACCGCAAGGTCTATACGATCTGCGGCGTCTGCTCCGTTGCTTCTTCGCTCTGCCTGATGTTTGCCCACAGCCTGGCCATGTTCTACATTGCCTATGTCCTGCTGGCAGTCGGCTTCGGCGCGACGAACTGCTGCCATCCGGTCGCCGTTCAGGAGACCTACGGCTCCAAGTATGCCGGCGGCATCTTCGGCATCTGCATGCTCGGCTATATGATCATCTGCACCTTCATCAGCCCGAAGATCAGCTCGGCGCTCGTCAAGGCCACCGGCAGCTACACTGCCTCCATGGTCTATGCCATCATCGCCTGCATCATCGCCGTCATCTTCTACACCACCATCCCCCAGCCCAAGAGACGCACGCTGGCCGAGGTCGCTGCAGAAGAAAAAGCCGCGCAGGAGAAGGCCGCGCAGGCCTGATCCGCGCAGCATCATCCGCACACCATCCTCCCCTCATATTTGCGGCATGGCCGGTTTTCCCTTCCTCCGGTCATGCCGCACAGTAAGCGGAGAGACCGACATCAATACGAAAGGTAGCATCCTATGGGCGTAGTTGGTTGTATTCTCGGTTTCCTTGTCGTGATCTATCTTTGCTACAAGGACTGGTCCGTATATATCGCTTCGATCGTGGGCGCGGCGGTCGTGATCGCGTTTAACGTGCTCCCGTTCATGGACACGCTGCTTGGCTCCTATGTCAACGGCATGTTCGTCCCGATCAAAAGCTTCTTCTTCCTGCTGCTGTTCGGCAGCATTCAGTCAAAGATCTATTCGGAGAGCGGCGCGGCCTTCTCCATCGCCGACACGATCATGAGCAAGCTCCTGCGGCCCGGCGCCAGCAACACGAAGAAAAATGTGATCGCGGTCGCGGTCATTGTTGCCATCGGCGTCATCCTCTGCATGGGCGGCATCAATGCCAGCGTGTTCATCGTGCTCATGTACCCGGTCGCGCTCACGATCTTTGAATATTGCGACATTCCCAAGCGCTTTATCCTCGGCGTGCTCGCCGCGGCTTCCTATACGTTTACGCTGACCATGCCCGGCAGCCCGCAGGTGACCAACGTCGCCGCCATGACCGCCCTCGGCACGGCGGCGGATGTGGCGCTCGTCCCCGGCCTTGTCGGCGCGGCGGTCGAAGTCGTCGTCATCCTCGTCCTGATGAATATCTACATCAACAAGGCGCGGGCCAAAGGCGAGCATTTTGAGCTCCACCCGCTCGATCCGCACTATGACAAGAACACGCCGCGGCCGAATTTCTGGATCGCGCTCATTCCGCTGGTCGCGCTCTTTGTCACCTTCAACATTCTGAAGATCAACATCAACATCTGCGTGATCGGCAGCACCGTTTTGTCCATCCTGCTGTTCTGGAAGCAGCTCAAGGCGAAGAACCTGCGTGAGCTCATCAGCACCGGCGCGGCGGACTCCATCCACATGTCGCTGACGGTCGCGGCCATCTGCGGCTTTGCCGGCGTCGTGACCAACACGGAAGCGTTCACGACCATGCTCAATGCCATCACCGGCATCAACATGTCCCCGATGCTGATCTGCGCCGTGGTCGTCGCCGTCATGTGCATGCTCACCGGCGGTTCCTCCACCGGCCAGCTGATCTCTCTGCCGCTCATCGCACCGAAGCTGCTCGATCTCGGGCTCAATGTCAACGCGATCCACCGTATCGCCTGCTTTGCCGCGACGACGCTCGATTCCATGCCGTACTCCGGCGCCATCCTGATGCTGCTGCCGATGTGCCGCATGAAGCTCAGGGAGATCTATCCGCCTATGTTCATCACAACGGTCATCGCCACGACCTGCGGCACGGCCGCCGTCATCGTGATGTGTGCGCTGTTCCCCGGCCTCTGCTGATGTGCATGTGCGCGAGCGCATGTCCCCCAATAGAAAACACCGCCCCGCAGGCCATCGGCCTGCGGGGCAATCGTTGTTTGCGCTGCAGAAACGCCCTCCGGGCGAGAAACCGTCCGGAGGGCGTTTTTATCTTTGCCCATGTGCGGGGAATCAGCCGGCCCCGGTTTTCAGCCGGGGCGCCGCCTTGCGTGGGTCGGCGATTTGTGCTATCCTGCGCTTGAGGTGATACAATGAGAATTCTCATGATCAACGGCAGCCCGCACCCGCGCGGCTGCACATACACCGCCCTGCACGAAATGGAGCAGGTGCTTCAGGCGGCGGGGGTTGAAACGCAGATCCTGACCGTCGGCGCAGAGCAGGCCGGCGGCTGCACCGCCTGCGGTGGATGCAATGCGACCGGGCACTGCGTGCGCGGCGGCCTGGTGAACGACGCCATTGACGCGATGGAGACGGCGGATGCGCTCGTGCTTGCGTCCCCGGTGCACTATGCCGGAATCTCCGGCGCGATGTCGGCGTTCTGCGACCGACTGTTCTACGCCAGCGACGGCTGGGCGAACAAGCCCTGCGCCTGCGTCGTCTCGGCACGGCGCGCGGGCACGACGGCCGCGCTCGATCAGCTGGTCAAATACCCGATGATCTCGAACATGCCGGTCGTGTCCTCGCAGTACTGGCCGATGGTGCACGGTGCGCGTCCGGAGGACGTCGCGCAGGATGAGGAGGGCCTGCAGACCATGCGCCAGCTCGCGCGCAATCTGCTCTGGCTGGTGCAGTGCATTGCGGCGGGCGACTCCGCCGGTGTTCCGCGTCCGGCGACGGAGACGCGCAAGTTCACCAATTTCATCCGCTGATCTGCAGCAAGATCACGAAAAGGGCCTCCGCAGGCAAAGCCCGCGGAGGCCCTTTTGCTATTTACAGAGGTATGCTCACCCGTGTTTTTTCGCGCGGCGCTTGCCGGTCATGTGCTCGACGGTCAGGCACAGGACGGTCGTCGCGGGAATGACGGCCTTCGCATACGGGAAGTCCGGCGCGCGGTACTGCGCCATGAGCACGCGCAGCGCACGCTCTTTGTCTGTTTCCGGCACGACCGCGATGCGGCCCTGACCGATGACGCTCTCATACGTCATGGTGCAGTTGCCGTGCTCGTCGTCGAGGATGAGCGCGTGCCCGCGGTCCATCTCGAACGAGACGAGCGGATTTTTTGCGATGAGGTCGTACTTCGTGCCGGTGCTCGCGCCGTGGAAGTACAGGCGGACGGTCTCACCGTCGACCTCCAGGCCGAAGTTCAGCGGCAGGATGTAGGGATACGGCTCGTCGTGCAGGGCGAGGCGGCAGACGTCGCACCCGCGCATGACGGTGATGAGCTCCTGAAAATCGGTGATCTCCCGATCGGATCTGCGCATGGGAATGCTCCTTTCTGATCAGCCGACCGGCGGGCCGAGGCGCGCCAGCACGTCCTGAAAATAGTCCGGCAGCGGGCACGTGAACGTCACGAGCGCGCCGGTGCGCGGGTGGATGAAGCGCAGCGCCCGCGCGTGCAGGCACTGCCCGCTCAGGCCCTTTTCCGGCCGCTTGTGGCCGTAGACCAGATCGCCGAGCAGGGGGTGGCCGATGTGTGCCATGTGCACGCGGATCTGGTGCGTGCGGCCGGTCTCCAGCTCGCAGCGGATGTGCGTGTATCCGTTGTAGCGGGCGATGACCGACCAGTGCGTGACGGCGCGGCGGGCGTTTTTGGATGTCACGGCCATGCGCTTGCGGTCCGTCGGGTGGCGGCCGATGGGCGCGTCGACCGTGCCGGAATCCTCGCGCAGATTGCCGCAGACGACGGCCTCATACGTGCGGGCCATGGTGTGGTCAGCCAGCTGGGCCGAGAGCGCGAGGTGCGCAAAGTCGTTTTTCGCCGCGACGAGCAGGCCGGACGTGTCCTTGTCGATGCGGTGCACGATGCCGGGCCGCCGCTCCCCGCCAACGCCGGAGAGACTGTCACCGCAGTGGGCGAGCAGGGCGTTGACGAGCGTGCCGTCCTCGTGGCCGGGCGCAGGGTGCACGACCATGCCGCGCGGCTTGTTGACGACGATGAGGTCGTCGTCCTCATACACCACGTCCAGCGGCAGATCCTGCGCCACGAGCGCCGAGGGCGCGGCGTCCGGCAGCGTGACGACAAACGTGTCACCGGGTGCGGTCTTATAGTTTTTCTTCACGGGTGCGCCGTCTTTCGTCACGGCCCCCTGCGCGAGCAGCCGCTGGGCGGCGCTGCGCGTGAGCTCGGGCAGAGCGCGCGCAAGGAGAGCGTCGATCCGCTCGGCGCTCTCCTGTGTTTGAATCGTTCGCTGTTCCATTAGAAATCCGAAAACTCCGCCAAAATATCGTCGAGCGAGTAGCTCTCGCCGTCCGTCGGGGCGGCGTCCGTGTCCTTGGCCGGGGCTTCCGGCTCGACCGGCGCGGCGGGCGTGCTGTTGAGATAGGCAAGCAGGGGATCCGTCGGGGCCGCATCCGCCGGCTTGGGGGCGGGTTCGGCCGCCTTGGGCGCGGTCTGCGCCGGCGCCGGTGCGGCGGGGGCTACCGGGGTCACCGGCTGCGCCTGCACGGGCGCGCGATCCCACGCCGCAAAGGGATCGTCCTTCGCCGGAGCCGGGGTCTCTGGCTGCGCGGCAGCGGGCACTTTCGGCGCGGCGGGCCGCGCGATTGGCTGCTTCCGAGCGGGCAGGTGCAGCTTGTGCGCGCGGACGGGGGCGTCCGTGTGCTTGCGGGGCTTGCGCGCCGGTTTCGGCGCGGGCTCGCCCTCGCTGCCGTCACCCCGGTAGAAGATGACGTGCAGGCACAGGGCGATGCCGGCCACGACGATGAAGATATCCGCCAGGTTGAACACGGCGAAGCGCACGAACAGGAAGTTGAACATGTCCACCACGTAGCCGCTGAGGATGCGGTCGATGCAGTTGCCGACTGCGCCAGCCAGCACGAGCACGACCGACCAGCGGCCGATCTTGCCGTGCACGACGTTGCGCCGCAGGCAGAACACCGCGATGGCGGCGAACACGAGCGTGAAGATGACGAAGATCCAGTGCGGCGCGTGCTGCAGGATGCTGAACGCAGCGCCGTTGTTGTGGATATTCGTCAGCTCCAGCACGCCGGGGATGAGCGTGACGTGCCCGGTGTCGAGCGGGATGTTGAGCGTGACCCAGTACTTCAGGCCTTGGTCAGCGATGAGGATCAGGATGGCTACGATGGCATACCACATAGCGGTTCCTCGCTTTCGGATCAGGATTTTGGGATCGGTGGTTTACTCCGCCTTCTGCGCGGCGACGACGGCGGCGCAGCGCGGGCACAGTCCGGTCTCGGGGTCGGCCTGCTCGGAGTGCATCCAGCAGCGCGGGCACTTGGTGCCGGGCGCGTTGCGCACGGAGATGTGCAGGCCGGGGAAATTCGTGCCGGTACCGGTGACGGCGTCTTCCGGCACGTCGCCGCCGACGAGGCACTGCGACACGATGAGCAGCTCGGGCAGGTTCATGCTCTGCACGTCGTCGAGCGCGGCCTTGGCGGCATCATCGTCGGCGCGCAGCGTCACGGCAGCCTCGAGCGGCTTGCCGATGCGCTTTTCGGCGCGAGCGGCCTCGAGCACGCCGTTGACATCCGTGCGGACGCGGATCAGCTGGTCCCACTTGGCGAGCTCGTCGTTGCTGAGCGCATAGGCGTCGAACGGCTGGTTCATGACGTTGAGCAGCACGTTGCGCGCGTCGTCCTCGGCGCGGTGCGGCATAGCCAGCCAGATCTCGTCGCAGGTGAAGGCGAGGATCGGCGCGAACATCTTCGTCATGCTGTCGAGGATGAGGAACAGGGCTGTCTGCGCGCTGCGGCGCTTGAGCCCGTTGCGCTCCTCGCAGTAGAGGCGGTCCTTGATGATGTCGAGATAGAAGCTCGAGAGCTCCACGACGCAGAAGTCGTTGATCGCGTGCGAGACCACGTGGAATTCATAGTTGTCGTAAGCCTTGGCTACGCGGCGGATGAGGTCGTTGAGCTTTGTGATGGCCCAGCGGTCGAGCGGGAGCATATCCTCCGGTGCGACGAGGTGCCCGGCGTCGAACCCGTCGAGGTTGCCGAGGCAGTAGCGCGCCGTGTTGCGGAACTTGAGGTAGTTTTGCGTCAGCTGCTTGAAGATCTCCTTCGAGCAGCGCATGTCGGCGTGGTAGTCGGCGCTGCCTGCCCACAGGCGCAGCATGTCGGCGCCGAATTCGTTGATGATCTCGGCCGGATCCATGCCGTTGCCGAGGGACTTGTGCATGGCCTTGCCCTCGCCGTCCACGGTCCAGCCGTGGGTCAGGCACTCGCGGTACGGGGCGCCCTTGCCGAGCGCGCCGACGGCCACGAGCAGGGACGACTGGAACCAGCCGCGGTACTGGTCGCCGCCCTCGATATACATATCCGCCGGCCAGAAGCCCTGGTCGCGCTGCATGGCGGCGACGTGGGTGGAGCCGGAGTCGAACCAGCCGTCGAGGGTGTCGGTCTCCTGGGTGAAGTGCTTGCCGCCGCAGTGCGGGCAGGTGAAGCCTTCGGGCAGGATGTCGGCCGCCGGGCGGTCGAACCAGGCGTTGCTGCCTTCCTTTTCAAAGAGCTTGGCCACTGCCTCGATGCTCTCTTCGTTGCACACGGGCTTGTGGCAGTCATCGCAGTAGAACACCGGGATCGGCAGGCCCCAGCGGCGCTGGCGGGAGATGCACCAGTCGGCGCGCTCGCGGATCATGGCGCCCATGCGCTCCTTGCCCCAGCTCGGGAGCCAGCGCACGTCCTCGCACGCGGCGACGGCCTCCTCCTTGAACGAATCGACGGAGCAGAACCACTGCGGCGTGGCGCGGAAGATGATCGGCTGTTTGCAGCGCCAGCAGTGCGGGTAGCTGTGCACGATGTCCTCGCTGGCGAACAGGGAACCGGCTTCCTTCATGTCTGCGAGGATGACGGGGTTCGATTCCTCCGTGGACATGCCGGCGTACTTGCCGGCGTAGTCGGTGTGGCGGCCCTGATCGTCCACGGGCACGACCATGTCCATGCCGTAGCGCTTGCAGGTCAGGTAGTCGTCGGCACCGAAGCCGGGCGCGGTGTGTACGCAGCCGGTGCCGGAATCCATTGTGACGTAGTCCGCCAGCACCAGACGCGAGGTCTTGGGCAGGAAGGGATGGTCGGCGAGCATGTTCTCGAAAAAGTCGCCGGGGTGCTGCTCGAGCACCTCATAGCTGTCGAAGCCGCCGATGTGCATGACCTTCTCGGTCAGGGCGTCGGCCATGATGTATACCTCGCCGTTCGGGGCCTGCACGAGGTTATACAGTTCGCGCGGGTTGAGCGCGATGGCGAGGTTGCCGGGCAGGGTCCAGATCGTCGTCGTCCAGATGACGAAGAAGAGCTTGCTGTGGTCGACGTTCGGCAGTTTGCCGAGGTCGTCGTGCATCGGGAACTTCACGTACACGGTCGTGCACGGGTCGTCCTGATACTCGATCTCCGCCTCGGCGAGGGCGGTCTCATCGTGAGGGCACCAGTACACGGGCTTGAGGCCCTTGTAGATGTGGCCATTTTGATACATCTTGCCGAACACACGCACCTCGTCGGCCTCGAAGCCCTTGTTCATGGTCTTGTAGGGGTGCTCCCAGTCGCCCATGACGCCCATGCGCTTGAAGCCGGCCATCTGGCGGTCGATGTATTTCTGCGCATAGTCATGGCACGCGCTGCGGAAGTCGGCGACGCTCATGGCCTTGTGGTTGAGCTTCTGCTCCTTGATGATGGCACTCTCGATGGGCATGCCGTGGTTGTCCCAGCCGGGGATGTAGGGCGTGTAGTAGCCGCGCATGGCGTAGGAGCGGACGATGAAGTCCTTGAGCGCCTTG
>QWCN01003336.1_pt1 | contig 18861 bp, 25 predicted proteins | sample 1972711 | NCBI WGS metagenome assembly QWCN01 (sample SAMN09866707, study PRJNA288562) | Human gut metagenome isolate term1_stool, whole genome shotgun sequencing... | isolation source: gut | host: Homo sapiens | place: USA: California
TCGCGACACCAACTGCGACGCCGACTGCAACGCCGACCGCGACGCCAACGCAGGCTCTAACTGCGACACCGACGAGCACGCCGACCGCGACGCCAACGCAGGCTCCAACTGCGACACCGACGAGCACGCCGACCGCAACGCCAACGCAGGCTCCAACTGCGACGCCGACGAGCACGCCAACCGCGACGCCAACGGTGACTCCGACAGTAAAACCAACGGTACCAGTGGCAGAGCCATCGAAAACTCCCACACTGATCTTAAATAAGACAGCGGTCACATTATATACAAAAGGAAAAGGCAAAACGACAAAATTGACAGTCAGAGGTGGACAGCCAGTTTTTGAAAGCAGCAATATGAAAGTGGCATCAGTCAGCCAAAATGGAACAGTAACGGCCGGAAAACCAGGTGTGGCGGTTATTACTGCCAGGGTGGCAGAAAGCAGAATTTATTGTTTTGTTACAGTAAAAAAGCCGACTTTGACCGTTACGAAAAAAATTAAAATGAAAAAAGGTAAAAAGGCTAAGATCAAAGTGAAAGCAGTGCCGGTGGCAGCAGTTAAATACGCATCGGTCAATAAGAAAATTTTAAAGGTGACAAAACGAGGAATCATCAAAGCAAAGAAAAAAGGAAAAGGTAAGATCAAAGTCCGCTGTAATGGCATGACAAAGATAGTTACAGTAATTGTGAAATAAAGGATGTGCATATGGGATCATATACAGATTTTTTTGAGAAACAGGCTACGGAAATTTTTGAAACAGAGGATTACATAGAAGAGTGTAGAAGGATCCTGCATCAGTTCCGCAGCTTCGACCAGGGGTTGGATGCGTTCATTGTGGAGCATGGCTATGTGGGGAAGACAGAAGATGTGGACGAAAAAGTGCATTTTGTGGCTGACCGGTGCAGGCTGGCAGGAATCCCGGTTCCGCGGAATCTGAAATGTTTTTTCATGGGCGAAAAGCGGATGAAAAGAGAGTCCGCAGTGCCGTTTCAGCTGTGTTTTGCATTTGGACTTTCTCTGGAGGAAGTAAATGATTTCCTTAGAAGAATCTGCCTTAGCAGAGGACTGGACTGTCATTCTGTAAGGGAGGCGGTGTATTATTATGCCTTCAAAAAAGGACTTAGTTATAAGAAAACACAGGAAATCCTGGCTCAGGCAGATGTGGTGTCTCCCGGTAAAATAGATGAAAAAGATCTTGTATATACCGACTTGATTGAAGAGGAACTGGATGAAATCGAGACCACGGGAGAACTTTTAACCTACTTGCAGGAACAGGGGGATAAGTTCGCCTATAACAATGCAGCAGCCAGTGAAAGCATACAGACGCTGTGGAAGGAAATTGCCGGGGAAGAGCAGTCAGAAGGACTGGCGCAGCGTGAGCGGAAAAAATTGTATTCTTTCTTTGACAGGGAAAAAGAGGACGAGACAGAAAAAGGAAGAAAGACCCGTAGCCGGGTGGATTCTATGTGGGAAATCTATTTGCAGATTCTGGGACTGGCAGGGGATTATACCGATGAATTGTATCAAAACAGAAGTATCAAAGAGGTGTTAAAAGACAATGAATTACTGCATCCACTGGCAGAAGAGGCATTTCCGGACCGGGACGGCCTGAATAAGATCCTGCATGGAGAGCACGTGTCGTATGAACGAGTCCGCAAACTTCTGATACTTCTTGTATTTTATCGTTTTTATGGCAGTCTGGCGGTCCGGCATCATAGTTATGAGGCAGATCCAGAGGAGAGGAAACGGTGCATCGATGCGTTAAATGACAATTTGCTATCGGTGGGCTATCCCCTAATGTATCCGGGAAACCCATACGACTTTCTGTTTCTTATGGCGATCCAGTCACCACAGCCGTTGTGTACATTCAGAGAGTATATGCGGGAACTTTTTTTCGCAAAGAAGGAGATAGATTTGAGGGAAAGAGTGATGGAGGATGAAAGAACGAATACCGCTAAAACCGAATACGAAGCTGATATTTAAAAATTAAGCGGGAGGCAGTATGCCTTTTTTTATCCGTTCCGTGGTGGGGCAGGGGGGATCCTGTCTTGTATATGATGGATATTATGAGAACAATGCAGGGGGAAAAAGCACGGTCCGTATCAAAGAGTGTTACCCCTATATGCTTTCGATGGAAAGAAACAGCCAGGGAGGATTGATGATTACTCAGAAAAGTCAGCGAAAGCAGTTTGAACTATATAAAAAACGGTTTCGGGATTCCTTTGTGGTGATCAGCGAACTGCATGAAATGGCGGGACTGACCAACTATACCTCACAAGTGTATGATCTGTACGAAAAAAATGGAACTTTGTATACGGTGTATTCTTATGTAGAGGGAAATACTCTGGACAAAATCCAGTTTTCGTCCATCCGGGAGGTACTACGTGTTGTGATAAGTACGGCGAAGTGTATTCAGCAGATCCATGAGAGGGGATATCTGTATCTGGATGTGAAACCGGAAAATATACGGATGTATGCAACAACGCCGGAAATGGTGGAACTGTTTGACTTTGATACAGTAATTCCCCAGGGGATGAAGGAAGGTTTGAGTAACTACCGTGTGGCTTGTTCCAGAGGATATGCGCCGTTGGAACAAAAAATGGGAGATATGTCACAGATCGGAACATATACAGATATTTATGCAGTGGGGGCACTGCTTTTTTCGCTTATTTTTGGAAGAACACCCAGGGCGGTGGATTGTGGCGACGAGGCGTCTTATGATTATACAAAATTAAAATGGAATGTGCTTTACCATCCGGGACTATACCGGGAACTGACGGTGTTTTTTCATAAGACACTGCAGGCCGGCACAAAAGACCGTTATCCGGATATGAGACAGGTGCTGGAGCAGTTGGAAAGGATTGAACGCTTTGGGGCAGAGGAGACAGTGATTTCCTGCAGCGGACCGGCTGTAGTACCTGAAAAAATGGTGGGAAGACAGAAGGAATGTGACAGCCTTTTTTACTGGTGGCAGGGAGAAGATCCGATTATATTTGTAACCGGTATGGGCGGAATCGGCAAAAGCACAGTTGTCAGCAAGTTTGTACAGGACAATAAAAACTGCTTTGATCAGGTTATCTACCTGTCATGGAAAGAATCTCTGGAACAAACTTTGACGGATGACAGGAACTTTGGTATCACCGGATATAAAAAAGAAGGGGAGGAAGAGACAGCAGAATATTTTATCAGAAAAATGAAGGCAGTCCGGAGATTGGCAGAGAAAGAAAGATTTCTTTTGATTCTGGATAATTTTGAGGGAAACATCACAGAGGGTTTTGCCGAGGTATTGAAGGTAAACTGGAAAGTAATACTGGTGACCCGCAGAAACATGGAATTGTCTGGTTATCCGGTGCAAAAAATACTGCCGCTGCAAAAGACGGACGAGATTTACCGGCTGTTTGAGAATAATCTGGGGCGCAGATTAAAGACAGATGAGACGGCGATCGTAACCAAATTAGCAGACAAAGTGGAGAGGCATACCCTTCTTTTATCCTTGATAGCAAGGCAGGTAGCTAAAAGTTATCTGAGTATGAAACAGGCATGGGACCTGGCAGAAGCTTATGGTGTTTCACAGATGGCACCGGAGAAGGTGGATTATCTTCAGAATGGTGTAGAAGGATATGACAAAATATCCCACATCATCAAAGTATTATATGATGCGTCGGGGCTGTCGGATGAAAAAAAGAGATGTCTGAAATTTTTCTCATTATTTGATGCACCGGGTATTTCTGTGGGGGAATCCCGCGGTGTTTTGCAGTTAGGTTCACTGGATGCTGTCAATGAGTTACATGAGGAGGGATGGATCCGAATTCAGGGAGAAAGAGTGCAGATGCATCCGTTGATCCATGAGTCGATACAGCAGATGGAATGGAGTGAGAAAGACAGAGAGTGTGCTAAGAGGCAGATGGAGATCCTCTGTCAGCAGATACAATGGGAATTTGGAACATGGGAAAGAGAAAGAACGATATTCGATGGACAGAAAAGCGGCATATTGGAAACGGCAAAATCGGTTCTTAAGTATGGCGGAGAGGACAGCCGTCTGGCGGAATCAAGGTGCTGTAAACAACTTCAGATCCTGACCTTGCTCTATCTGCCGAAGGAGGATGAGAAATATATTCTAGCCAAGGCAGCGCCGCTGCTGCGGGAAAGAGGGAAGGAAAATCCCAGACAATGGATGGAATTACAGGACTATGTAGTGTATCTTTTGTGCCAGAGAAAAGAATATGAAAAGGCAGCAGTCTGCATGAAAGAGGCGGAAAAGTACGCGTCGGAAGTAGGCGACCCTTATATCTGGGGGCGGTACTATGATATGAAAGCAGGACTGTACGACGAAATGTTGAATGGTGCTTATGATGATATCGGTAAAAAGGAGCAATGCCTGATCCATAAGATGTTACGGGCGGTAGACAAGTCTATCAATTGTATGAAGAGAGCCGGCGGGAAAGAGGCAGAGAGACTGGTAGTAAAATACACTTATGGTAAAATTTTCCTTCTCATCCGGTGTATGCCGGAACGGGATCTCAAAATAAAAAGGCTGATCATTGAGATGGAAAAAGTGATTAAAAGAGATGGATCATATCGCATGGAATTTCAATTTCTCCATTATATGGCCAGGGCCTGGTATTTTACTTTGTGCCGAGAAAAGGCAGAACAAGTTCTCTATAACCTGAAAAAGGCGGGAAAATGTTCGATCCCGGATGGCAGATCGGATCTGGACCAAATTGATTATTGGATCATCCCGGGGGCGAATATGCTGTTTGAACTGGGGGAGGGAGATCAGGCCGAGGAGTGGCTTACGAAAGGAAAAGCCTTGTGTGAGGCACATCCGGAGGAACTTCCTTTTATGAGAAAGAAGGATGAAATAGAGCGCACCTGAGAGAGGTAAAGAAATATTTTTAATGGGGAAAAGACTCGATGAAGGTCGGGTCTTTTTTTGTGCAAAATTCTGAAGCCAGGGGGAGTGCACTTACAAATCCAGAAAATAAAAGTCCGGTGTACAATGGGAAAAGAAGGGAGGAGAAGAAGATAGAAAAAAAGTTTGACTGCACGCAGCGTGCAGTTTTAATCTGGATGAAAATATGGAATGTATGAGTTTAAGAGCAATGTGTGAACTGCTAAACATTTCAAGGAGGAGTATCCAGTGCTACGAAAAGGCAGGACTGATGACTCCCACAACAAAAAACAAATATGGTCACTTGCTTTATGATGAAAGCGCATTTCACAGAGCAGAAATGATTCGATTCTTACAACAGTTAGGATTCAAACTAAGGGAAGTCAAAGAGATCATTGACGCACCGGACGATGTGATAAAGGAGGCACTTGAAAAACGGGTGGATGAACTGGAACACGAGAAAGTAAAGATGGATCAGATTATGCAGGAAGCACGGGATTATATTAAAAAATTGAGTTAGGAAAATGGAGGGAATTTTTATGAACAAGAAAGTTGCAATTCCGTTTGGGATTACATTAGCAGGAGTGGTTTTAATGATTATAATGCTTTTTCTCCCGTATGCGTCAGCAACCAGTGAGTATAAAGAGGTATTAAATCAGAACAAAGAGGGGATATTTGCACAGGAAATAGGCATGACAAATGCAGATGCAGTACATATCTCATTGGTGAAGTACGCCAGAATTTATGCGGCAGGAGCGAAGTCGCTGGAAGCAGTGAAGGCCGTTGCCATTATGGGGATTATCATTATTTCGGCCTATGCATTATTTGCAGTTTTGACATTGCTTATGACCATATTGAAAAAAAGTATCGCCGTAATTGTGTTTGATATACTTACGCTGCTGGACTTCTGGCTGATCCGGTTTGATTTTTCGGACCGGGGTGTAATACCCAGCAGTCGATACGGATGGGGAATAGCCAGCTATCTGCCATATTTTTTAGGTGTTGTTGTGTTGGCGGGAGCTATATGGATGTTGGTTGAAAAGAGAAAAATGAAAGAGCAGTAAGGAAAGAAAGGGAAAATTATGTTATTGAAAAAATTGAGTTATGTATGTGCGGCCACATTGGTGATTGTGAGTTTGGCAGGTTGTGGAACGAAGGAAAATAGCACTGGAACCGATACGGCATCTACCCAAACCCAGGAGGATGTGTCAACCTCTACCGATGCACCGGAAGAAGATGAGACAGAGGATGAGGCATCAGTGAGTGAATCATCAAACAAAAAAGAGACAACGAACAAGAAAAAAACAACAAAGAAGAAAACGAAGAAGAAAAGTACGGGTTTGCGCGCTGATTTTAAAAAGGCAATGGACAGTTACGAAGATTTTATGGATGAGTATTGTTCATTTATGAAGAGTTATCAGGAAGATCCAACCGATGCAAGTTTACTGGAGGATTATGCTTCTTATATGAGTAAATACTCAGATATGGTCAAGAAATTTGAGAAGTGGGAAAGTAAGGACCTGAACGAGAAAGAAATGGAGTATTATATAGATGTTCAGGCGAGGGTTACGAAGAAATTGGCGAAAGTATCCGCTAAATAATATTGGTGAATTCAAGGTTATGTTGAGTTTGCTTATATGAATTATGATGAAAGCGCATTTCACAGAACAGTAAGGAAAGAGAGGAAAATTATGTTATTGAAAAAATTGAGTTATGTATGTGCGGCCACATTGGTGATTGTGAGTTTGGCAGGTTGTGGAACGAAGGGAAATGATAATGATGTTAACGAAGCAAAAACAACAGATAATAGTAGCACTCAGACGCAAGCGCCTGTAGATAGTAATGTGGATGTGACGGAAAAACCAGAAGTGACTGAGACACCACAATCAAATGACACTAGTAAGGATGTTTCAACATTGGATACATCATCACCGGACGCAATTATTGAATCTGCAAATGCCCTTCAGAAAAAAGAGATAGATGCTTTGAAATCAGAGTGGGAAAGTTTGAAAGGAAAAGTGGATTCGTATAAATCATTTGTGAACAAAGAAGAGGAGATTGAGGCATTTTATAAGAAAGTGGCAGATAAATGTACGGCAATGTGCACAACTGGTTACGAAGCAAGTCTGGCATATGCAAAAGCAATCAATAGTTCAGGAAAAAGTTTTGAAGATAAATACAAAGATAGTAAGAATATTGAAGAAGATATTTATGATGATTTGTTTGATGGTATTAATGATTCAATTTACGAGGATTTATTCAAAGACATGACCAGAAGTTTTTATGAAGATGTTTTAGATGATCAGGACAAATCAGGCGTAGATTATTCAACATGGTATGACACGAGATCAGATGAATATAATCGATGGTATGATACAAGATCTGATATCTATAATGAATGGTACGATGCAAGGTCTGATATTTATAACTTCTACAGTGATCTGAGTACAGAATTTTACAGCGAGGATCAAAAAAGAGTAGATAAAGTTATTGCAAAATTAGAAAAGAAAATTGAAAAAAGAAAGTAACTACCCTATACAAGAAGCTTGTGGTTGTATAGTTAATACACTTATAAAAGAGGAGGATTGGTATGAAGAAAATTATTTGCGTTATGGCAATTATGCTGTTTGGAATCTCAGGATTGGTTGCATGTGGTAAGTCAGATTCAAAGTATACTGGAATCTGGAAGATGGAAAAAATTAGTAAGGATGGTTCAGATTATACGTTAGAGGAGATAAAAAAATTAGGTGATGACGGTAAATATGATGGTGCTTTTGTTATAAAAGAAGGTGGATCCGCTGTTGTGATGGATGCTTCAGGACAAAATCGAGAACTTGAGTGGAAAGAAACAGACAAGGGAATTTCTCTTGGAGGGAAAGAATTAGAATACGAGGATAACAAACTGACTATTGATGCTAAAAAAGATGAAACATGGTATTTTCAAAAAGTGTCTGATAGTCAGAATGTTACGGATGTATCCTTTGATGAGGAAAAAGAGAAATAATCAAATTATAGATAGGAATTATGTTAATGCCGAAGATGGAAAGAGCGGAATCAGATGTGGTTCTGCTCTTTTTAACAAATATAAGAATAAGGATATCTGTGTGGATGATAAAAATTTATGTTTGATGCTGGAATAATATGTGAAGCAATTATTGTATGAGTACATTTTCAGTGTTATACTATCATTAAAATATTATATACAGTCCAAAGGAGTGCATATTACGATGGATATCTATGTAGACGCAGATGCCTGTCCGGTGGTAAGGATTGTTGAGACTGTGGCACAGAAGCATGGCATACCGGTAACATTGCTTTGCGATACAAACCATGTACTGAATTCGGATTACAGCCAGATCAAGGTCGTAGGTGCCGGTGCAGATGCAGTGGATTACAAACTTATCAGCATGTGTCGGGCGGGAGATATCGTTGTATCACAGGATTACGGCGTGGCAGCCATGGCTCTGGGAAAAGGTGCTTATGCGATCCACCAATCCGGTAAATGGTACACCAATGAAAATATTGACCAGATGCTGATGGAGCGGCATTTGAACAAGAAAGCCAGGAGAAAATCTCACAAGAATCATTTGAAAGGACCGAGAAAACGGACGGAAGAGGACGATGCACGGTTTGCACAGGCATTTGAAAAAATGATTTTGAAGGCGAAAGAAAAGGAAGGACGGAATCAGAACGATGGCATATAGCAGGGAAAAGTCAGATCAGGTTTACCGGGCCTTGTTAGAGAAAGGCCTGGAAGAGGGACTTTGCCGTGAGATCGCATATAAGTATATGAATACAGAGTACACTGCTACGAGAATGTTGGGCTATCTGTACCGGACTACGGAACTTACGGAGACCATGATCGTGGACGAGATGATTGCTATTTTAGAAGACCGCCACCGGTTTCAGAAAAAACACGAGGCGGAGCACGCCAATGAGGCAATTACCAGATTTTACAACGAGGAAAGGGAATAAAATGAAAATTTACAAAATCAAGAGAATCGAAGAAGCCGATTATGGCTGTGAAGAACGGCCGGAGGGATATGTGCCTAAGGTTACGGTTTACCTGGAGGATGTTGCAGGGGCACAGAAGATTATCAAGATGGAAGATGCATTGTTGTATAAAAGAAACCTGGACGAAGGAGACGAGGCAGTTCTTGCTCAGGATGGTACATTGTATGCACCGGGGCAGATGGATGAGTAAGTCCGGATGGGATTTTCAAAAGAAAGGATGAAGCAGTAAATGAAATCAACATTGATAAAAGACACTACCAAGGAAGAACGTATCGCATTGATCCGGCAGTGGCTTCCGGATGATGATGGTATGAACGAGGACGGTGGTATGGATCTCTGGGATCTGTATGCAGATTATATAAATGGAACAAAAGAGATTGCAGAGTGCAATGCGGCGTTTCACACAGATTTTATGACAGAGAAAGATCTGGCAGAAGGAAAATTAAAAGGATGAACATAAAGAAGTTTTGTTATGGAAATCAGGGACCGCTGATTTTGTGGGGAACTTATAATTTCCGTGAAAATGAGACAGAGCAGACAATGGAAACTATCCGTCAGCAGCTACCGGATGCGGAGTATACGGTGGTGGCGGTGGAAGTGGATGACTGGTTTCGGCAGTTTTCGCCCTGGCCATCTAAGCAGCTGGACAGCAAATTCGCTGGAGAAGCAGAGAAAACCTGGCAGTGGATGGAAAAACATGTTCTGCCTGAGTGTGGCGTAAATGCAGCCGGGGAGATGCCGGATAGAAAGATTTATATTATGGGATATTCTTTGGCGGGGCTGTTTGCCTTGTGGGCTTTGATGGAAAAGCCGGTTTTGTCCGGGGCAATCAGCTGTTCCGGTTCGTTGTGGTATCCGGATTTTATGGAAAAAATCCAAAATGACTGCCATAAGCTGCATGGGAAAACGATTTATCTCAGTGTAGGCGGCAAAGAGGCGAACACAAAGGATCCGTTGATGGCAAATGTGATTACATGCACCAAAGAAACATATGGACTTTTGAAAGATCAAAATGATGTGAAATATGAATTGAATTCCGGAGGACATTTTGCAGACGCAGGGAAACGCCTGGCAAAGGGGCTTCGGTGGATGCTGGAGGAAGAGTGATAGCGCTGGATTAAATTAAGAATGCGTCCATATTTTGAAGGGAAGATGCATGACCAAGTGAAATTTAGTTAAAAATATAATCTTACTTGGTGTATGATGAGAACGAAGTCAGTTATATTTTCGGTGGAGGTGGCAAAATGAGCTCATTTGGAAACTTCGTTAAGAAACTTAGAAACGAGGCTGGTTTATCACAAGAAAAACTTGCTGACAAGATGGACGTCTCAGTAAATACAATTCAGAATTGGGAAAGTGGCAATACAAGGATCAATCCAGACAAGTTTGGTTCATTGGCGCACATTTTAAATGTTCCAAAAGATGAACTGGTACGAGAATATTGCAGAGATGATGATGGAAGCAGATCCGATGTCTGGCCGTCGTTTTTATTCGATGATACGGTCAATCAGGTTGTGGAAACTCTTCATCTTAATATAAATCAGCAAAATTTATTTGGATTATTGTATATAAAAAATGCAGTTTGTCTGAAAAAAGATATTGTTGATTTTGAGACTATGCATGATGATTTGAAACTTGTTCCCTATGAATTTATCTGTCAAGTTGGAAGCATCCAATTTTTGAATATAGTAGAAGGTCTTTACCGGATAATGAAATACGTAAAAACTGATTTTTTGCTGAAGATTCTCAGGTTGAATCCAGAATCCGAATTTGATGTAAAAAGAATGACGAAAGATCAAATCTGTGAATTCATTGATGAGGGATGCAAGAAAAGGAATGATTTACAGTTTGGTATATCTATGAAAAAGGCAAGGGCAGTTCTTCCCATCATGGAACAGAAACCTCTCTGTATTACAGAAAGACTGTATGGTGAAATTCGTAAAGATATACCAAGGGAATTGATAGAAACGCTTCATGTACCGGTTTTGTATGAAGACTGGCTCAAAAAATATGATAGTACGAGGGACAAATTTTATGGAAGATGGGTTCACTGGGTCATAAAGGGACTTGAAAAAGTTGCTGTATATAACAATTCGGGAGGACACTATTTAGAAATGAATGATACCGGACGTCAACTCTTGGAGTGGTTTAATGAAAGGAAATGAAAGGAAATGAATAAAAAAAATCACAAAAAAAGAAACACAGCGGTATTTATTGACAGTGAAAATATATCGTCGAAAAAGGCTTCTGACATAATGAGGGAAGCAAAGAAAAGAGGTGTGGTTGACAGAGTAAATGCATATGGAATCCAGAAGGATAAGTCAACGCAGTCATGGGCGAAAGTGGCGCGCGAGACAGAAGGAATGAAAGACATCCGACTATACGGCGGTCCGGGGAAAAATAAGGTGGATCAGAAAATAAAAAAAGACATGATGAATGTTGTGAAGAGTGACTCTAATATTGATATTGTGGTCCTGGCGGCATCGGATCACGGGTATGCTCCGGATGTGGAAAAATTGAGAGCTATGGGAAAGCGAGTAATCGTTATCGGTGAAGAAAAGGCGCCTGCAAGCTTAAGAAATGCCAGTAGTGAATTTGTTCAGGTGTGAAATTTTTATCAACGCAACCCCTAGTTGCTTTCCTTCACACGATTTTACCTGTATCATAAAAAGAGAAACCAACTATACATGATACAAGGAGGGACTCCCACAGGTAAAAGAATTGAACGCCCTGGTGGGAAAATATGTGAATCTTATGTATACCCTTCCTAATGGAGAAAAGGTAAAATTTCTGGATGATCAAAAGACATACCTGGGAAATCAGCTGGAATGTGTATTTGGTGGCAGCAGGCGTTTTGGAATAGTGGTAAATATGGATTTTATCATGGTTTGTACTTATGAGGAAGATGGCGAAAACCCGGAATTGCTTTTATACAAAAAAAGATAAATTCCAATTGACAAAGTAAGGATATAGGTATATTAGTATGGCATAGGCTTCACAGAAAGGAGATTGATAACATGAGTGATATTTCAAGAGAAGAAGCATGTGCCTTACTAAAAAAATATAACAAGGATCCGTTTCACATTCAGCACGCATTTACGGTGGAGGCTGTGATGGAGTGGTTTGCCAGAGAACTGGGTTATGGTGATGAGGCAGGCCACTGGGGGATCATTGGTCTGCTGCACGACATCGATTTTGAACTTTATCCGGCAGAACACTGCCTGAAAGCACCGGAACTTCTGAGAGAGGGAGGCGTGTCGGAAGATATTATCCACGGTGTTGTGTCTCACGGATATGGAATTACGGTTGAATGTGGTGTGACGCTGGATGTGGAACCGGTTCATGAGATGGAAAAAGTGTTGTTTGCAGTGGATGAACTGACAGGACTTATCTGGGCAGCAGCCCTTATGCGTCCATCCAAAAGTACCAAGGACATGCAGTTAAAATCCCTGAAAAAGAAATATAAAAGCAAAGGATTTGCGGCCGGCTGTTCCAGAGAGGTAATCGAAAGAGGTGCCGAACAGCTTGGCTGGGAATTGGAAAAACTGCTTACGATGACTCTGCAGGCGATGGCAGAGAGTGAAGACAGAATCAATCAGGAATTGGAGCAGGAGCAGTAAAGATGAGCCGGAAAAGCGTTCATGTTCCGGGGAAAAATAACCGATGTTGAGAGTAAAAAAGAAAAGTTGAGATAGAGGTGAATCAATGGAGAAGTACATAGTAGAAATATTATCGTCACATAGAAGGGAAGTGCTCATAGTCCTTTTGTTTGTTATTGTTGTTATTTGGCTGATTAGCAGATTAACAAACAAAGAGGATAAATGGGTATCAAAAGAGAAGTTTCAGAGAGAAAAGAAAAAACTGCATCCACATTTTTCGGAGGAGGAATTTCACAGGTTTTGTGCTTTTCTAAAATCCTATCAAGGAGGATATGTAAGAAGAAGATCGGGGAAAATAGTTTATCAGGATTTTTTGAATAAAGAAAAGGGAGATCTGAAAGGGATATTCTTTAATCTTGTAATTGCCAATCCCAACATAACCGTAGCACAAAAGGAAGAGTTCAGACATTTTTTGATTTCCATTGGTGTGAAAGGCGTGGACGAAAGGCCCGAATATGAGACCAGGGACAGCAAGTTGAAAAATCGAAAGACGGATGAGGATGATTACTGGCGGAAAGAAGTAGGAAATACCGGAGAACAAATCGTCAGGGATGAATTGAAAAAACTTGACCAGAAAAATTATGCTGTTATCAATGGCCCGGCTCTGAAATACGGCGGCCAGGTAAAAGAATTTGACCATATTGTTGTGGGAAAAACAGGTGTATTTTGCATAGAAACGAAAGCGTTTGGAATGACAGATGGGAAAAACACAAAGTCAGTGATCCACATTGATGGAAAGGACAACTGGATGCTGCAAAGGGGGAACTATGGTAAAAACATCGGAGCACCGACAAAGCAGATCCAGGAAGAAACCCAGGTGCTGGAAAATGTGATTCAGGAAGATGTGGCAGAAGTACACCCGGTGCTGGTGCTGAGTAACCGTGAGATTCAGGTAAGAAGCAAGTGTAAACTACCTTATGATATAGTCAGGGTAGATGGAATTGTGGATTACATAACCAAGTACAAAGGGTTTGTTCTAAAGGAAAGTGAGAGGAAATTTATACTATCAGATATTGAAAGATGCAGAGTGAATTAGGAAAAAATCAAAAAAGTGTGCTGGCATGGTGGCGACGGGGCGGATTCTGTGAAAGGTGTTTTGCAATATGATATAAAATCACAACACCAAGTCAACAAAATGTTGTATTTTTATAACATTTTATTGACTTGGTGTGCATTTATGGTATAAAATAATACTAGGAAGAAATGGAGGGATGATCATGAATGAAATGTTAGGCAGCCGAATTAAGGAATTAAGGAATGCAAAAAATTTTACTCAAGAACAGGTTGCTGACCGGATTGGAGTCAGCAGACAGAAATATGCGAGAATTGAAAAAGGGGTAAATAGCATTACATTAGATATCCTTTCTAAGGTGGCAGAGGTTCTTGGAGTAACTGTGGGAGATATTACGAAAGTGCTTGACGAAACGCCGGCAGTTGCGTATAGAGCTGGTGAAGAAAGCGGATCTTCAAAGAAGATCTTAGATATGCTTGATTTGTTTTATGCTAACAAACATATGTCTGAAAAACTCCAGCATAGAGACAGGCATTAGGAGGTGTGGGGATGCAGGACAATAGGAAGAGAGAAATTCGCAGTAAAGCGGATTCTTTTAGAGTAAAGTGTAGGGTTAGCAGGTATGGAATCATTGATTTATTCAAAGAATGCGAGAGATTGGAATATAAGTTATTTAGATATCCGCTCGGAGAAAATGCTGACCTTGGTTTTACCGTAAAAAAAGATAATGACATTATAATTTTTACAAACAGTTGCAGCAGATTATCAAGGGAGATTTTTACGCTGGCACATGAAATCGGTCATGTGGTATTACATTTTGGTGACGATAATTCGTTTGTTGAAGACAGTGTCACAATTAATGGCAGGAGTGTTGATGAGAAGGAGCAGGAAGCAAATTATTTTGCAGCATGTTTACTAATGCCGGCGGACGGTGTTAATCGATTTATTGATTTGGAGGTACGGGGCGTTCATGAAAATGGATTGTCAGCAATGGACATTGCCCGTATCATGTCGGAGTTTAGTGTCAGTTTTGAAATGGCATTAAATCGGTTAGAAAGCCTGGGCGTTATTGATCAAAATCAAAAGATATGTCTGGGTAGTCAAAAAGTTGAAAAGAGGGTTGGAAATCTCTTGCGCAGTGTCGGGGGAAATGCAAGATTGAATGTACCTAGTAATGAAATTGATATACCATATGAATATATTAATTATGCTATTTACAATTATAATCACAATGCCGTGCCTAAGGAAACATTAGAAAGAGTATTGGCTAGTTATCAGCTCTCGATTGAAGATGTGACGGATAGGTTGATTTTACATCCAGATCATGACGAGGAGGATCTGGATGACCTGATAGGGGGGATAGATGATTGAGAGCATCTTTGGATACCAATGCTATAATCCATTTCTATCAAGCCGGACTTCAGAATATTTTGTTTACATTTTTTGATGAAGGCGTGTTTATCTACGAACAAATCCGTGAGGTTGAATTGGAACATCATGGTCAGGAAGTTCTGTCACAGATCGATGCGGATATCGTTGCAGGACGGATTGAAGTGTACACGAATCAAAAACTGAAAGAGTTACAAGTCTACAAAATATTTGAGAATAATGTAAATGAGAACAGATATTTGTATGGGACAGGTGATTTGGGCGAGGTGTATGCCATATCATTAGCACAGACACTTGGCGCGTATTCGTTGGTCACTGATGATACAAAACAGGGTGGACCATATATGTCATTAATGCAGTTTGAAGATGATATTATGCCATTTACATATGCGGATGTTTTAATACTCAGATATTTGATGGGGACGGTAGATGAGAATCAAACAATCAATGATTTTAATGTAATTAATAACTCATCAAGTCTAAAGTGGTCTTTTAAGAGTCAGATCATAAAGTTTATAAAAAGGTTTTACAAGGATCCGTACAGAAGTGAAGATCGAATATGGATAAAGAAGTTTGCTTGCGATAACAATATTAATGTTAAATTGAAACTTCGGCTATTGAGTAAACTGTTATGATGAGTTCGGAATTATGAAGAGATACATGAGTAAGGTAAAGAGAGTGCCCCAATATTCCTTGACATGCTGCATTGTGAAATATTATAATAAAGTAAATATATTCTTAAAAAAACATAATAGCATCTTTAATGTCAACCCGTTATTAGTTCGCTTAAAACACCCTGCAGTATCAAAAAAGAATGGAGGAAGTATATGAAAAAATTCAAACATCTGTTAAGTTTATTTTTAGTACTTGCATTGACCATTACATGCGTTCCAAACATTGGTGTCTATGCTCAGGCAGAAGGTACGGAAAGTACCACGACACAAAATCTTCCGTTAGATAAAAGTTACAGAATAAAAACTACGGAAGGAGTAGCCTCAAACAATGGATATGCATTAGGTATGACAGCTCCCAAATATGGCTCAAGTACCTCTTCTTATGTGGAGGAAACAGAAGACGGTGGCTTTGATCGTATTGAGGCATTGAATGGGAAAATTTATATTGAGACCTATCGTGCGGATTATAAACTCCTTTCTACCAAAACAATCAAGTATGAACTGCCTAAATTTGGAGGATATTTTAAAGGAAAAGATGCACGGTATATCGTGTATGGACAGAATAACCATGGATCGGATAAGACAAAAGAGGTTGTTCGGGTTGTCAAATATGATGATGACTGGAATAAACTTGGTCAGTGTAGTATAGCAAATGAAAATGTGTACGAGCCTTTTGCAGCAGGTCCTCTGCATATGGCGGAAAGTGATGGGATTCTTTATATTCATACATCCAGATATCTTTACTGGGATGCAGAAAAGGACGTGGCAAGGATTCATCATGAGGTAAATTTGACTTATGTGGTGGATGAGGACAGCATGGAGTGCGTCATGCGGGAGGCTCCGGGTGACTGGGTTTCCCACTCTTTTGCCCAGTATATTCTTTCGGATGGAGAGTATGTATATCGTTTGGATCTGGGAGATGGTAATCCGCGTGCGGTTAATCTGGCAAAATCGGTTGCTTACCAGGAACCGGACGATTGGTCCACATGGTATGGGAAGACAGAGAATCGTTCCCTGTTAGACATTATAGGAAGCAAGGGTGATAATGTAACCGGTGTATCACTGGGAGGTTTTGAATTGATGCACGATGGTGAAAGGCTTATTACTGCCGGCTCTTCTATCGTTCAGGATTCTTCTGTCACAAAAGCACCGATAGAAAAAGCATACAGAAACATTTTTGTCATTACCATGAATAAAAAATTTAATGAGTCACCTAAATTAAAGTGGATTACCGATTATAAAAAAGACGATGGAATTACTATTTTGAATCCACAGTTAGTAAAGGTAGAAGATGGATATTATATGTTCTGGCAGGAATATTATGTAGAACGGGAGACAAACCTCTGGGTGACAAGAGTTGCAAAACTTGACACGGATGGAAACCTCGTTGGAAAAATTCACAAGATCCGTGGATATTTGTCAGACTGTAAGCCAATTGTGACATCGGATAATCATTTGTTCTGGTATACAACGATGAATGAAAATACACCGACATTTTACTCGCTGGATATGAATCGGCTGGATGATTATGACTTTAACGGACGCATATTTGCAGATCAGTTTGAAATAAAACTTTCACAGTATACATATACGGAGATTAATGATCCATCAAGAATGCATGCATATAAGCCGGATGTGACGGTGTATTATCAGGGGGAGAAGTTGGTAAATGGACAGGATTATACATATGAATACCATGATAATTATACTCAGGGAACAGCCTATGTAGATGTGACGGGAAAGGATTTCTTTGTGGGAACACAGAGAGTCTCCTTTGAGATTCTGCCGGCAGAAGAAGACCCGCCGTATCAGGAGCCATCCTGGTGGGGAAATGGTGGGCAGTCTACCACAAAACCAACCGCCACAAAGAAACCAACTACAACGACCACAAAAACGGGTAAGACAACCGGAAATAAAACAGTTAAAATCAGTACAGGCGCAGTTATAAACAAGGGAACAGGAACTGCAGCAGTAACACCGAAAAAGGTACAGAGCGTGAGAGTTTCAAATCTAAAAGGCAAGAAGGTCGTTGTATCGTGGTACAAACAGCAGAAAATGTCAGGTTATCAGATACAGTATGCCAACAATAAGAAGTTTACGAAGGGGAAAAAGAAATTATCTGTATCCAAGTCTAAGGCTTTCCGGATCATAAAAAAACTCAAAAAGAAAACATATTATTTCCGTGTAAGAACCTATAAAACTACAGGCGGGAAAAAGGTTTACGGCAAATGGAGTAAAGTGGCTAAGGTGAAAGTGAGGATGTGAAAGGATTGTCAGATGTAAAGCAGGCTTGCCTGGATATCGAAAATAAAATCAATGACAGTATATCACCTCAGCCAAACTATACACTTGAAAGACAGAATCATGACCAGACGATAAAACTCACTATAAAAAGTCGCCTTCAGAAACCGTATTTATATAAATCAAAAGCATACAAACGAAATGATACAGCAACGATAGAGGTAGATACACAGGAATTTTCAAGGCTTGTATTAGAAGGGAAAAATATTAGTTTTGAAGAATTACCTTGTAATGATCAGGAGCTGCCTTTTGAAATTTTACATCGCAAGTTGAAAGAAAATATTCAGATTGAAACGTTTAATCAGGATACTTTGAAGACATTGAACCTGTATGATAATGTAAATGGTTTCAATAATGCAGCAGGACTTTTAGCAGATAAAAATCATTTTTCAGGAATTCAAAGACAACTCACTTGTTGAAAACGATGGAAGAAAAAGGTGTGGTTGCAGTTGAGGGAAAAGGCAGAGGAACGAAATATATAATTAAGTGAGTGGGGGTTACAGCAATATTCCGTAAATAACATGATAGGATTAAAAGAGACTCTGATGAGAATCATTCACTCAAAGAGCCTCTTTTATTGGTTCATTTTAAAAGTTTTCGATATTCAGATGGTGAACAGCCTTTTTGTTTATGAAACAGTCGGCTAAAATACAGTGGGTTATCATAACCGACAATGTGTGCAATTTCATTTACGGCGTACTTTGTGGTTTCCAATAACATCTGGGAATTAGTGATTCGGATGGAGGTGATGAACTGCATAGGTGTTGTACCGGTAAATTTTTTGAAATTCCGAATAAACCAACTGACACTCATTCCTCTGGAAACAGCATATTCTTCGATGCTGATATCACGGTTATAGTTTTCGTTAAAATAGGACGCTGCAGTGTCCATTTCATGATCGAGGTATTCGTTTTTTAGTACAT
>QWCN01006293.1_pt1 | contig 18846 bp, 10 predicted proteins | sample 1972711 | NCBI WGS metagenome assembly QWCN01 (sample SAMN09866707, study PRJNA288562) | Human gut metagenome isolate term1_stool, whole genome shotgun sequencing... | isolation source: gut | host: Homo sapiens | place: USA: California
GGGACGTAGTATTGGTTGGTGGTTTATGGCTTTGGTAGATGCTTTGGAATATATTCCCCAAGATCATTCAGGCTATGCTGATATGATTAAATGGACGAAAGAATTAGCAGAAACTCTTTCAAAATACCAAGATAAAAATGGTTTATGGTATCAGGTAATTGACCAACCTTCACGTACCGGTAATTTCCCGGAAGCTTCTGTTACGGCGCAATGTATGTATGCCTATATGAAAGCTGTGAATAAAGGATACATTGATAGTCAGTATCGTGCTATTGCAGAAAAAGCCTTTAAGGGGCTGTGCAATAAACTGCTAATCTCAAATTCGGACGGAACATTGACATTGACAAGATGTTGCCAAGTGGGTGGATTAGGCGGTAAGCCTTATCGTGACGGTAGTTTTGAGTATTATATAGGAGAGAAAATGAGAGATAATGATGCTAAAGCAACAGGACCTTTCATTATGGGATGTATTGAACTGAACAAATAATATAGAAATAGAAATGATAGGAAATTTTCGACTACAGTTTCAATTAATGAACAAATAAAATGTAATACCATGAAAAAAGAACAAATTATCAAATCGATGTTATTTTTAATTATTCCTTTGCTTGCTATCTCATGTGATGGTAATGGCCTTATGGAATATGAAGAGACTGCATTGATGCAAGGAGATGTGCAGCAAGGACTGTTAAATGATGGGACAAGTGATAATACATGTATGGTTAATCTGAATTTATTCACAAAACCTTATTTTGATTATCAGTATAATACGGGTGATCATGTAGATGAGTGTTTTGTATATATTGATAATCAGGAAGATCTTACTAGATGCCTTTATCCACAAAGTGGAAAGAATGTAAAAGGTAATTTCTTGATACCTTTCGGAAAACATCGAATTAAATTGAATATAGAAATTGATGATGGTAAATCATATACATATCCGATTGAACTATGCAATGCTTTGGTAACCTTAAAGAACGGTGAAGCAAGTACGGTGCTCTACGATAGAATTATTCTTAAAAGAGCGGATTCTTCTTTCACAAATTCAGCCTTTACTGTTGAATTTGATGTAGATTTTCCTTATACTGAAAACAATGATTACACATTAGATATTACATTAGGATTTTATGATGAAACATACGACGATGGTTCTTCAGGTCCTTATGTAAACGGAAATGTTAGTGTTAATACTTATTATCAATGGAGATCCATTTTTGAACCAGCTAGGCCAACTGATATTGACTTTGTTCTTGGAATTGTATATAATTCTACTCAAAAAGAATATTGTTATAAAGGGTATTGTGAACAAGACTTTTCTATAGATAGGAATGGAATGGCTGTTAATAATGTAAGTTGGCATAAAATGGTAAGATTACCAAATGGTGATGATATTGGCTATAAATTATATTTAATAACAGGTATATGGGCTAAATTACAGTCAAATATTGATACTATGATTGGCGAAACAGAAGTTTCGTGGTATTCAGCTTATTATAGAGTAGAATGGGATGACGGAGAATATTCAGAATGGTATCCTATGGATGAATTAGACGAATCTTCAGTTAGGATAGATGCTACTATTGATTATTATCCTAATATTGAGATTGTATGTTTCAATACCAAAGAAATTCAGGATGCTTATGCATCACAATGGGGCATTGTACCTTAATAACTAAAAAGTCTTGATTTTTACGTATAAAGATGAGGATCAATATTAAAATAGATATTCAACTACTGATTACGTAAATAGCAAAATAATTAAGTATACTTGACAACGGATATACAATTTTTTAGGTTTGAATTTAATTTATTAATCAAATGAGTATTTATTAATTATTTTTTATATAAAATGAGAAACACAGCAACTTTTCAAAAAAAGGCATGTCCAATTGCCGTGAGATGCTTAACAAGCATTTTATATTTCTTTTTGTTTTCACTCTCGTCGTTAGCGGCTTGCGTGGATAAAGAACCTGTAGATGAGGAGGATGCAGATCCTGCTATCAATCCTTACAGTTCATATCTAGAGGAGGAAGAAAGTGGTGGTAATACAAGTTCTGGTCCGGCATTTCCTGTCTTAGCCAATTATGCACCGGCATTTCCGGGTGCAGTAGGATATGGTAGAAACGCTGATGGTGCACGTGGTAGTAACAACCGGGAAATTTATGTAGTAACTAATTTGAATAATAGTGGTGCTGGATCGTTAAGAGATGCTGTTAGTCAAGCAAACAGAATTATAGTGTTTAACGTGTCAGGTGTGATTGATTTGAATAAAGAAGTACTTGTGTTTAAGGACAATCAAACAGTCTTGTTTCAGACAGCTCCCGGTGATGGCATCGAACTTTATAATGGTAGGACTTCTTCCACCAATGCAAATAATCTGATTGTACGTTATATGCGTATGCGTACTGGTCGTCAGGTTAGTGGCAGTGACAACATAGACGCAGGAGGAGCTGCCTATGGGCATGATCAAATTTATGATCATTGTTCTTTCACATGGGGAACAGATGAATGTTTTTCACTCAATAATGACAAGCAACCGAAAGGTCTCTATAACATAACATTGCAGAATTCAATTTTAGGACAAGGATGCCAGAATCATTCTTGTGGAGGTTTAGTTCAAACTAGTGATGAAGAAGGAGTTACTGTTTTCCGAAATCTATTTATTGATAATAAAACTCGTAATTTTAAAGTGAAAGGATTGAATCAATTTGTTAACAATGTTATCTATAATTGGGGAAATGGAGCGGCTTATAATATGGGGGGGGAATCTTCAGGGCACTCTAACACAGTTATTGAAAATAATTATTTTATCAAAGGACCAGCTTATACATGGGTGAATACGTCATATCCTATAGAAACTACAGATAAGAGTATGTTCGATGATGAAACGAAATATCATTATAATGGAATAAGTAGTGACAATAAAAATTATTTGGTAGATACTTATCAACAAGTAAATCCAACTAAACCTTTTATAGGTGGTAATGGTGATGGTGATTTTGATACTTATTGTGTAGGTAATTATTATGATAACGATAAAGACGGCACATTAAATGGATTCGAAATCACTCAGGGTAATTGGCAAACCTATTGTAGTGCCACTCCTGTCTTTCTGAGTAAACCAGATAGCCAACATTCGGAAATCAGCATAAAAACTAGTGCTACAGAAGCTTATCATTGGATTGTTAAAAATGTTGGACCGGTTTTACCCAATCGTGATTTGGTAGATAAATTCATGATTGATGAACTGACTTCATTAGGTACTAAAGGAACAATTTTTAGAAATCAAAACATAGAGACACAATACCCTCTTGCCAAGACTTGGCAAAATATTAATGTTGGCACTGCTAGAAAAGATACGGATGGCGACGGCATACCCGATGATTTTGAGGACAAATGGGGGCTAAATAAAAATAATGCTGGAGATGCCGTTCGTATTGCAGAGAACGGATATACGATGATTGAAAACTATGCTCTTTCACTCGAATTCCCAGATGAGTATGAAAAGGCTTGGAATGAAGCATACGGTGAATAAATAGTGAAATACAATAAATAATGAAGATTATACATTATCAATTAATCTGAATTTTGAATAATGATAGAGAGAACTCCTAATTTTAAATTAATAAAAAAAATGAACAACAAAGTATTTTTACGGAGAATGCTTTGGCTGCTATGTCTTCCATTACTCTTAACTGCATGTAAAGATAGCATGGATGAGCACTATGAAGTACCTGATTGGGTAGCAGACAATGCATGGGAAGTGTTAAGTTCCGGTGAACACGGAAACTATTCTATTTTCTTGCAGGGGCTAGAGATTGCTGGCTACAAGCAAATGCTGGAGGGTAAAGCAATTTTAACTATTATTGCTCCAGACGACGATGCTTTTCAAACTTATTTGAATAAGAGAGGATTTACCAGCATCAGTGATATGCCTGTTAACGAAGTGAGTAAATTGATTGGGTACCACGTGCTCTATTATTCTTATAATAAGGAGAAACTAGTCAATTTCCGTCCAACAGGAAGTACGGAAACGGAAGAGGAGCAGAACATAAAAGCAGGATTGTATTACAAACACCGCACAAGAAGTAGCGATGCTCCTACTGTTGAGACAACCCCTACAGGGGCTTCTGTCATGGTGTATCACTTAGAACGTTATTTGCCTATATTTTCCTACCGTTATTTCCAGACGAAAGGTATAGATGCTAAAAATAATTACGAGGCTTTCTACCCCAATTCTACTTGGACGGGAGATGATGGTTTCAATGTATCTAATGCATCTGTAAAAGAATATGGAATTATTGCTAATAACGGCTATATTCATGCTGTTGATCGAGTCGTTGAACCGCTAGAAACGATTTATACGGAACTGAAAAATAAAGAAAAATACTCGACTTTCCTTGATTTGTATGATTCGTTTGGCGTTTACGTTGCAGATGATGAATTGAGTAAGTCATATGCTAAAGCATACGGAGTGGATACGCTCTATCAGTATCAGCATGGGGGATTGCCAAATATTGCTTGTGAATGGCCTACAAGCAGCTATTTGAATTTTACGGCGTTGACAGCTCTTTCTTATAGTATTTTTGCACCGTCAAACACTGCTATTAATAGTTTCTTTGATAGCTTTTGGAAAATCGGTGGTTATTCTTCTATGCAGGAAGTAGATGCGCTAGCGTTGAATTATTTCCTCTATCAATTTATTTATGGAGGTAGTATGTTATTCCCTGAAGAGTTAGGAGACGATGAATTGAAGAATTTGGCGGGCTCATCTCTTAATATTAATCCTGCTGCATTGAATGAAAAAACGATGTGTGTTAATGGTGCTCTCTATGGTATGGATGAAATTAAGGAACCTAGCACATTTGCTTCCGTTATCGGACCTTTGTTTCAATATAAAAGTGCACGTTCTTTTCTCTACGCATTGTTAGGGAGTTCACTGTTCTCTTCTTATGTGTCTGACTTGAGTAAATATATTGTCTTGGTTCCTACAGCCGAACAATTTGAAGCCTCTGGCATTCGGACGGTTTACAGTACACAGGGGTTGGAAGCAGAAGGAGATGATGGATGGGCGGAAATCAGCAATACTGCCAAGCAAAATATCGTGTATTTGCATTCAGCTAGTATCTCGAGTGAACAATCAAGTGAATTACCAGAAAGAGGAACGCGTGTGATTCCTACGGAGTCTACCTGGAACTACTGGTTCGTTAAAGATGGAAACATCACTTGTAGCTCAACTTTCAATCAACAGTTGAATCCTCAGTTCAATGGTACAGTTTTTACACCATTTACTAAACTTAAAAATGGAAGTAACGGAAGTACATATAGCTTTGATGCTGAACAATTGTTTGCAGCAGAGAGCGGGGATTTGGCTTATAACATTGCTATCTGTGCGGATCACAATTATCCCTATTACTGTTTTGCTCAGTTATTGCGTGAGGCAAATCTTATATCCAATCAGATTATGATGAATTTATTTGGTAAAGGACGGTTCGTTGCATTTATCCCGACTAACGATGCTATAAAGCGGGCATTGGCATCAAATAAAATTCCAGGAGCGATTGATGCTTCATTTGATGCTGAAGGTAAGTTAAGTGGTACATTTGATGCAAAAGAATTGGCAAATTATTTGAATTCCTATTTTATTACTGCTGCTCAAAACGTTATTCCATCTTATCCGTATATAGGATCCGATTTTAAAAGTGGGCGTTATTGGAGTGAACGTGTGGTACAGACGGAAGGAGCTACTGCACCGCAGCTAATTTATACAGATAATGGAACTTCACTAAGTATCCAATTGGAAGGTGGAAACAAATGTCAAGTGGTATCAGATTACGATTACTTCCCATTTGCATACGAAGGAGGTTGTTTCCATCTGATTGATGATGTCTTTTGATTAACAGAAAAACAGAGATTATGAAATTATTAAAATACATACTGATTGCTATCGTATTCGCAGCAACTACTGGCGAAGCTTTCGGACAAGCGAAAGTCCTCTCTGGAAAAGTGACCGAGATGTTCGGGACGACAGCAGAACCTATGATAGGGGTGAACGTAAATATTCTCAACTCCCAAAACCGTTCTTTAGGTGGTACTGTCACAAATCTGGACGGTATTTATAACCTTCCGATCCCGAATGAGAACAATCTGATCATCGTTTTTTCTTATATTGGAAAAAAGAGTGAAAGAATCAAATACAACGGTCAGACACGGTTGAATGTTGTCCTAAAAGATGATACACAGACCATTAATGAAGTTGTTGTGCAAGGAAAACGAATCGAACGGAATGACTTAGGTATCAGTGCTAGAGAACAATCTTCTGCAACGCAGAAGGTTAGTATGGAAGATTTGGTGGCTGTTGCTCCTGTAACTTCCATCGAAGATGCCTTGCAAGGACAGCTCGGTGGTGTGGATATTGTATTAGGTGGTGGCGACCCTGGAGCACGTGCTTCCATACAGATTCGTGGTGGTAGTACACTGAATGCTAATGCAGAACCACTGATTGTAGTAGATGGAGTTCCTTATCCGGCAGAAATTGATGATAATACTGATTTCTCTACCATCAATAATGACGATTTGGGTGCCTTGTTGAATATCTCTCCGCAAGATATTGAGTCTATCGAAGTGTTGAAAGATGCAGCAGCTACTGCCGTTTGGGGTACTTCCGGTGCCAACGGTGTATTGGTTATCAAGACTAAGCAGGGGGTACAAGGGAAAACACGTTTTAGTTTCTCATCCAAATTTTCCGCTAAGTTTGAGCCGGAAACCATTCCGATGTTGAACGGTAACCAATATTCTGCTTTGGTATCTGAAGCGTTGTGGAATAGTGCCAATTATATTGGTCTTGCCAACTCTACCAGCTACCTGCAAATGCTTTACGGTTCTCCTGAGATCGGTTATCAACCGGATTGGACATATTTTGACGAGTATAACCAGAATACAGATTGGCTGTCCGAAGTGCGTCGGAATACTCAGTCATGGGAAAATACGTTTTCTATGAGTGGTGGTGGTGAAAGAGCGACTTATCGTTTTTCTTTGGGTTATTTGGACGAAGGAGGTACGACTGTCGGAACCGATTTCAGCCGCTTGAATTCTTCATTGAATGTAAATTATAAGTTCTCTGACAAATTGAATTTTTATGCACAGTTCTCTTATACTCAATCTGAGAGAAATAATAACTATTATAATGTACGTGGGGAAGCTTTCCGCAAAGCACCGAACAAATCACCTTACTACATTGACGATGAGACAGGGAATCGTACATCACAGTATTTCAATCACAATGAAAATTCTACATTGGATCCTGCTTTTAATGGTGATAAGTACTATAATCCTATTGCTATGGCAAATGAGAGTGTCAACCGAACCATACAGCGGGAAAGTAAAATGAATTTTCGTATTAAATATGACATTTTGAATGGACTGACTTATGAAGGATATGTTAACATGAATATCCGTAATACTAAAGGGCGTATGTTTTTGCCACAGGTGGCTACTGGTCTTGCATGGACAGACAAAATGTCAAATCGTAGTACGGATACCTCTTCTGACTTATTAACTATAAATACGGAAAATAAGTTGATGTATCGCAAAAACTGGAACGATAAACATGCAATTATCGCGACTGCAGTATTCCGTACTACGGAAACGAATAAATCCAGCTATGGAAGCGAAACTTCTGGTAACGTATCTTCAGGACTTGCTGATCCTACCATTGGAAGTGCTGTACGCAAAATTAGTTCTGGTGATTCCAAAACACGCAATATTAACGGTGTAGCTTTAATGAACTATACCTTATTGAACCGTTACATTATCAATGCTTCACTAGGTATGGAAAGCAATTCGACCATGGGTAAATCGGAACGTTTTGGTATGTTTCCTACTGTTGGTTTAGCTTGGCATTTGGCAGATGAGAAATTCATGGATTTTTCGAATGACTGGATGGATGAGTTCAAACTTCGTTTTAGTTTGGGACAGACCGGGAATTCAGCCAGTGGTGCTTCACTCTATCTGGGTTCTTATGCTTCCGGGAATAACTACATGGATATGAGTGCCATTACTCCGAGTTCTATGCAACTTAATAAACTGAAATGGGAAACAACAACCGAATATAACACAGGGCTTGATGCTACTTTCTTAAAAGGCAAACTTCGCTTTACTGTTGATGTCTATCAGAAATATGTAAAAGACCTGTTACAACCAAAGGTAAAGATGCCGACCACTATCGGTTATGGAAATGGTTATCAAATTAGCTACATGAATTCCGGGAAAATGACAAATAAAGGATGGGAATTCCGTGTTGACGCTGTTCCGTTCCAAAACAAAGACTGGCGTGTGGGAGTCTACTTCAATATTGCCCACAATGAGAATAAGATTACGGAAATGCCTGATAATTATATCGAAGAGAATTATACTTTCGGTAATGGTAATTACGCATATCGTAGAGAAGAAGGTCGTCCGATGGGATCGTTCTATGGTTATCGTTACAAAGGCGTTTATCAAAATAAAGACGCAACTTATGCACGTGACATTGAAGGTAACGTGATGAAAGATATTTCCGGTAATGCAATTGTTATGAGGAATGGATCATATACCGTGGCTCCCGGAGATGCAATCTATGAAGATGTAAATCATGATGGTGTTATCAATCAGTACGATATAGTCTATTTGGGTAATTCAAATCCGAGACTTACAGGAGGTGCAGGACTCAATGTCAGCTATAAGCAGTTTAAGTTATCTGCTATTTTCTATGGGCGTTACGGGCAGGATGTGGTTAACGCTACTCGCTTGAATAATGAGTCTATGCGTGGTATTGATAACCAAAGTACGGCTGTCCTCAGACGTTGGCGTAATGAAGGTGATCAAACCGACATTCCACGTGCACTTTATGGAGAGGGGTACAATACACTAGGATCTGATCGCTTTGTTGAAGACGCTTCCTATTTGCGTTTAAAATCCTTATCATTCACCTATCGTTTGCCGAAGAAAGCGATTCAGCGTTGGGGATTCAACAATATTGATGTGTACGTAACCGGATACAATCTTTTCACATGGACTAATTACACAGGGCAGGATCCAGAGGTAAAGACTGAGAATACGTATGCCAAAGATACAGCCACTACACCTGCTTCTATTCAGCTTGTTGCTGGCTTTAATTTAAGTTTCTAAAAGATTTACGAAAATGAAAAAAATATTTACTATATTGTTACTATTCGGTGGCTTATTAATGAGCGGATGCAGCGATTGGCTCGATGTACAGCCTAAAGATAAACAATCCACCGATATGTATTGGGAATCTTCCGAAGATGTAGAGGCAATTCTTGCACAAGGTTACAGTCGTTTGCGTGATTGCGTTCCCTATATCATAGATTGGGGGGAATTGAGAGGAAGTTCCGTTATTGTTCCGGTAAGATCGACTCCGGCTGGTCAAATTCAGAATTTTACAGTATTGCCCAGTACATCAGCCGTTCAATGGGGAACATTCTATCAAGTAATCGGTATGGCAAATGCTGTATTGAAATATGCACCAGGGGTAATTGAGAAAGACGAGAGTTACTATCAATCGCAAATGGATTCACATTTGACGGAAGCTTATTTCTTGCGTGGACTGTCGTATTTATATTTAGTACGCAACTTTCGGGAAGTTCCTTTGATTACTGAACCTTATGTAGACGATGCCATGCCTACTGACGTGCCAAAGTCTTCCGAAGTGGAGATTCTGGAACAAATCAAAAGTGATGTACGTGCAGCATTGGCAACTGATGCCGCTAAAGAAACATTTAACGGAACATGGGCTACTAAAGGACGTGCTACCAAATGGGCTCTATATGCACTAATGGCGGAAACCTGTCTTTGGGCGGAAGATTATGAAGAATGTGTTACATACGCTGATTACTTGATTAACTCCACAGCTCCCATACGTCCCGTGTTTATGTCAACACCTGGACAATGGTACAATATATTTTATCCTGGTAATAGTAATGAATCTATCTTTGAGATACAGTATGACGAAACGAATTATGCACAAGGAGGCGGAAGTCCGTCAAAACTTCTTCCTTATGGCTCTGACGTCACGGTCAATACTTATATGTATTCAGAACCGATGACTATCCGCTTGATAAATGAATTCTACCAAAATCAGGATGAAGTAAATCGTACCTATTATGGTTCGTTTGCTGGTATAACTTATACCAGCTATCCGGAAAATGGTATTATTTGGAAATACTCAGGGTTGGGTGTAGCCGATCGGGAAGCAGTACGTACAATTTTGGATGCCAACTATATTATTTATCGTATGGCAGATGTGATGTTGATGAAAGCGGAAGCTTTGATTCGTATTGGCGGTTCTGCCAATTGGACAGAAGCATTGGCTATCATAAATAGAATACGTGAACGTTCTGAGTTGAGACCACGAGATGAAGTCAGTGCGGAAAATATTAATGAAGCTACTGAGGAAATATTGTTGGAAATGTTGCTGGACGAGCGGGATATGGAATTTGCTGCAGAAGGAAAGCGCTGGTACGATCTGTTACGATATGGCAAGCAACAGAACTTCAAATATAAAAGTCGCTTCAAAATACTTATAATGGAGAATAATCTTACCGCGGAAAGCAGATGGTTGGGCTCTGTTTTAGACAACGACAATGCTTGGTATTTGCCAATTCCTGCCAGTGACATATCCACCAACTCGTTATTGAAGCAAAATCCTTATTATGAATAATTAAATAACGATATGCAATGAAAAAAATGAAAAAAATATACTGGATGCTGTTCATTATTTTATGTGCAGCTTGCAATGATCCGTATGACGGAGATACATATGTTGTTTTCGATATGCAGCCTGCAGGAACTTATTTGTCCAACAGGTCAGACGACTTTTCCGAATGGATTCACATTATGAAGTATGCAGACTTGTACAATGCTGTAAATCAGGCAACACAGTCTTTTACACTTTTTGTACCTAATAATGCTGCTGTAAAAGAATTTTATAATCGAAAAGGAGTTTCTTCCATTGAAGATTTGGGTACAGAGTATGCACGTAGCCTAGTGTCCTATCACATAGTACACGCTGACGCCACTTACAGAAAGTGTATATGCTCGTATATCTGAAAGCGGACGTCCCTACACAATTCTGAAATCTGCAATGGATGCTACAGGAGTGGGTGCGGAATTAGATGTTATATATGATGATATAGTAGATGATTTGGGTCAGACCACTCAGCAGAAACGCAATTATACATTGTTGGCAGTATCGGACGATGTATTCAAGGAAGCAGGTGTCAACAGTTTGCAAGACTTGGTACAGCTGTTGGGAGCAGGCAGTGATTATACTAATCCAGAGAATGCATTGTATCAATATGTAGCTTATCATGTTTTGGATGGAAGCTATGATTTGAGTAAATTACGTAGCTTTGATACACCGGACGCAACCTCCAAAATATGGAATACACTGAATGCTGGAAGCGTGATAAGAATCAGCAAAGAAGACAAGATATTCTATTTGAACTACAGGGATGAGAATCGAGCTTGTTTTGTAGAAGACTATTGTAATTTACAAGCTAAAAATGGTTATATTCATCAAGTTTCTTCTTACTTGCCTGTGGCGGAAGCCGAACCGGAAACTGTTTTGTTTGACGTATGCAATTATTCTATTATTGGCGATTGGATAGCGGCTGGTAACGGAGAAGATGGGATCAAATTCCAAGAATCTTTTGGTACAGCAGAGAAAAAGTGTGATGTTTCAGGTCTCAATTGTTATGAATATAGCCTTAATAATCCTTCTGGAACTTATGGTAGTTATTACAATGTCACTTATTTTACTACCCGAACCAATAATGGATGGAATACTGCAAATAATATGGATTTCCTGATGTTAAACTTGGGTAATACAGGTTGGGTTTCCATGCAAACGCCATCTATCATTAAAGGAAAGTACAAAGTGACATTACGATTTGGTTACGCCACTTCCATGGAATTTATAAGAACCAGTACAGGCGGCAGTAACGGAGGGAAAATGATTTTCAGCTTTGATGGAGAAAACTCTGTTACATGCGCTCCTTATACGACAGTTCCTTCTAAAACATTAGGATGTTATTCCTATGTGCTTTATCCTGAACTGGAATTTACAGAGACTTCTACTCACACTTTCCGATTAGTGATGAATGACCCTGCTGCAAGTAAAGACCCCAACTATCGTATACTTATTGATTACTTATTATTTGAACCTATATTTGACGAATAAATTATGAAAGCAAGAAAATATATATTTGGCATTGCTCTAATCGGATTGATAGGGAGTAGTTGTACCGACACATGGGATGAGCATTATGCCCAAGATACCAGTAAGGTGAATAATACGGAGATTTCTGTAGTTAATGCAACCATTACCGATTATTTGGCTCAGGAGCCTTCATTGAGCGATATGTACCAATTGTTTAACGAAACAGGTATGGTGGAGCAACTATTGGAGAAAGAACAGATGTACACTATTCTAGCTGTAGAATCAGGTATTGCAGCAGGGGATGATCCTATATATACTGCTCAAACCTATATTTCTGATGCATCCATCTCTCCTTCTAATTTGGAAGACGGACAGCGTATTTTGATGTGGAGTGGTAAGTATCTAAAGATTTCTACCACTTCTCCTGAGACTAGAGCAGTTGCCGGTGTTCGTTTCAACAATGCAAATGTTACTAAAGTTATTAAGCTAACCAATGGATATTTGTATTTATTGGATCAGGCTGTAGAGTCTCCGAGAAGTCTGTATGAAATTATTGAGAATTTGGGAGACGATTATTCTATTTTTCGTAATATGGTCAGATCACGTTATGTATTGACATTTGATAAAAATGCAAGTACGGTGATAGGAGTAGATAAGACGGGAAATACTGTGTATGATTCTGTATTTACCGTCAAAGCTCCTTATTTCGAGAATAGAAAATTCAACATCATGTCTGAGAATCTCACTGCTACTATGTTGCTCCCTTCCAATGATGTGGTGAATCAGGCCTTGAGTACCGCACGGAAAAATTTGGCTGATTGGAATATGGTACGCGCAGACAGCATCTTGGAGAATTGGGTGTTCCAAGCTGCTTTTTTTAACAACGTTTATAGCAAGGAAGATTTTGAAACAAACGAAGATCTGACTTCTGTATTTGATAAACAATGGCGTACTACTGTACAGGAAGTAGACCTTGAAAATCCGATTCCTATGAGTAACGGAACGGCTTACCGTGTCACAAAAATGAAAATACCGACTAACGTATTGATTTACCGTCTCAAGGAACTTTTCAGAAACTATGAATATCTGAGCGCAAGTGATAAAGAAAAGTATTTCAACACTACGAATCTTTCATTTGAAAAGATCAGTGAAACAGACGAAGCAACTATAAATGGATGGCCGGCATTAGGATTTCCCAAGATAGGATATAGGGTACTTTATTTTACTCTGACAGATTTGGAAAATAAAAATTATACGCTGGACTATACTCCGTTTAGAGGTGAAATGGTAGGAAAAGATTATGTCGCTACTTCATACAAAATTCCACCTGGAACTTACACGTTTGCTATGGGATTCCGGCAAGCTAAAGACTTGGGAGCGATTGATTTTTCAATTTTCAAAGATGGAGAGGAAATTAAAGTTGGTACTTTTTCACAGTCTAAACTAAACAACAATTCTGCTCTCCATTATGACCGTGGTAAAGAAGGGGGATACCCGGAAAATATAGATGAAGCTGTTAAACAAGGATTTAAAGATAAAGCAAAATACGATCGTGACGGTGGTACTGTAGGCACAGTTACTATTCCAGGTGATAAAGCTTCTGAAATTGTGATACGCTTTAAAGGTTCTGGAAGCAACTTGAAACACGCATCGTTATATCATTGGTGCCTAAGACCAACTAAGGACTGTTATTAATCTTATGAAAATAAAGACAACATGAAAAAGATACAAGTTTTATTTTTCGCCCTGTTAATTTGCCTGTTCGCAGCTAATCTGTATGCGCAGGAACAAGGCAAAATAAGCGGTAAAATATTATCTACCCTGAATATTCCGATTGAGGGTGCGGTAATCTCTGTCACCGGAAGTGAAGATGTCACTACGGACAAAAATGGAGTATTTCAAATTCAATGCAAGGATCCGCAGAAAGCCAATATTTCTGTTTGGGCTGCCGGGTATTATACAGTGTTTCAGGCGGTAAATAACCGTAAGGAGATGTCTATTATTCTGATTCCCGAATCGGAGTATAAGTATAATGAGACAACGGTGTTGCCTTTCCGTATTGAGACAAACGGTGTTACTACTTCCGCTGAGAATATTGCCAAAAAAGACTTTGTGCCTGCCGGCATGAAGATAGACCGTGCTTTGGCTGGACAAATTGCCGGTTTGCAGGTAACTCGTGGTAGCGGTATGCCTGGAGAGGGAAGTTATCTCAATTTCCGTGGAGTACGTTCGTTTGTGGGTAACAATGCTCCGTTAGTTGTTATTAATGGTATACCTCATATACCGGACGTGAATGATTCTCCGTTGATTAACGGATTGAGCCGTAATATTTTCCAAGCTTACAATCTGCAGGATATTCAGAATATTACAATTTTGAAAGGTGCAGAGGCTGCTTTATATGGTTCTATGGGTGCTAATGGCGTTATTCTGATTGAGACAGATGGTGCTAATTCGGACAACATGAATACGGAAATCAGTTACTATGGACAATTTGGTATCAATTGGAATAATAAGCGTATGCCATTATTAAACGGAATCAACTACCGTTCGTATTTGTCGGATATGGGTATGAGTTATTTCGGTAATATGGATGAGTTCTTTACTGAATTTCCTTTTATGAGTGATCCTAATAACAGCAAATATGCTAACTACTACAATAACAATACGAACTGGCAGGATGAAATCTACCGGAGAGGATTCGTAACGGAGAATCTGTTTCGGGTAGAAGGTGGTGATGCTATCGCTAAATATGATTTATCTTTGGGGTACTCTAAAGAAGATGGAATATTGAAAAGTACCCGGCAGAATCGCTACCATACCCAGTTGAACGGAAACTTCTTGGTGAGTAAGAATTTTGAAGTCTATGCTACTGTCGGATTGGCATATATCAATGGCAATTATCAGGAACAAGGAATGAATATGCGTACCAATCCGTTACTCACTGCTTATGCACAGTCTCCGTTGCTGGCCCCTTACCAAAAATCTGATAATGGAATATTTACTCCGGTTTATTCTACCTATTATTATGGAATTAGCGAGAATATGGCTTATGCCGTAAGTAATCCGCTGGCTATTGTTAATACATTAGATGCGAGAAGTCGGCAGTATGACGTCAATATCAAAGCTGGTTTCAATTATAAAATGTTTCCCGGATTTTCTCTTGGTGGTGTGTTTGGGTTGTATTATAATTACAATAAAGAACACATTTTTGTTCCGGGACGTACGGATCTTACCATTGTTCCTATCACCGACTCATATGGTACAGAAGAAAATACGATACGAGAAGGTGTAGCGGAAGCCACTAACTACTTTTATAATTTAAATGCGCGCTACAACAAGTTGTTCAACAGCCGTCATGCACTGAACGTTATGGCAGGATTCCAGGCAATGACTACTTTGCAGGAATATGACGGAGCATATGCCCGTAACACTACTAATGATTTCTATCAGGTGTTGGGATCTGCAAATGCTGTTGGTCGTTATTTCGATGGTTATCAGAACAAATGGAACTGGGCGAATATCTATGCTCATGTCGACTATACTTATAATAATGTTCTGAATACTGCATTCAATATGGCAATTGACGGTTCTTCTGCCAACGGAAGATATACAAATCATTTCCAGGTATATCCGTCAGGTAGTGCCACCTGGATGATGAAAAACATGTCTTTCCTGATTGATAAAGATTGGATAAATCGTCTGGATATTCGTGCGGAATATAGTCTGATGGGAAACAGTCGTTTTTCTTCTAATTACGGAAAGTCGTATTATAGTAGTTCGCCATATATGGCAGTGTCAGGTATTTTGCGTACACAAATTCCGAATACACACTTGAAACCTGAAGTAACTTCACAAATGAACTTGAGTTTGGACGCAAGCATTTTAAGAAATCGTATTAACGTAGGGGTTGATTACTATCGTGGAAGAAGTAAAGATGTTATTATGAACATTAGTAAATCTGCAGTTTATGGTACGTCTGCTTATTATGCAAACGTCAGTAAGATTGACAATAATGGAGTAGAGCTTTCTTTACAGGCTTCACTTGTTCGCCTGCGTGATTTTGAATGGATTGTCGGAGGTAACATTTCTTTTATGGAAAGCAATATCAAGTCGTTAGGTGGCAAGGAACAAGAAGTAATTGAATATGAAGACGGTTCCATGTTGGTGAGTCGAGTAGGAGGTAATCCATATGAGTTTTACGGACTTCAGGCAACGGGTGTTTACTCCACTCAGTCGGAGGCAGAAGAGGCAGCATTGCTGAACAGTAGTAATCAGCCATACCGTGCCGGTGATGTACGTTATGTAGATCAGAATAATGATGGTCGGATCGATTCTAAAGATTATGTATCTTTGGGTAGTGCTACTCCTGATTATTTTGGAGGATTTTACACCAACATCCGTTACAAACAGTTTGCTTTAGCTGCTGAGTTCTCATATTCAAAAGGAAACGAAGCTTACAATGCAGTAAGACAGACACTGGAATCAGCTTCATCTTTTTCCAACCAAAGTGTTGCTGTAGCCAATCGTTGGAGTGTGGAAGGACAAGTGACCAATATTCCGCGTGCCAATTATGGAGACGCTATTGGCAATAACAAATTTTCTTCTCGCTGGATTGAAGACGCTTCTTATTTGCGCATGAAGAGTGTTACGTTAAGCTATAGTTTTGATAAGCCAGTTTGGAAGTTCTTCCGTTCCGGCACACTGTATGTGACAGGAGAAAATCTGCTTACTGCTACTAAATACTTGGGACTGGATCCGGAATTTGCTTACTCGTCCGGTAATAGTGCAATACAAGGATTTGATTATGCGAAAGTAATGCAACCGAAATCTGTCAAATTGGGTATTAACTTGAAATTCTAATGATGAAGATGAAAAAAATATTATTAAATGTCGCTTTCATTCTAGCGGCTACCTTATTGGGAGGATGTGATGATTTCTTTAATCCCGATACGGATGTTACACTCGATAATGAGGATTATATATCGGAAGAAAGTGAGATGTACTCCGGTTACATTGGTATTATGACTAAAATGCAAGCTATTGGAGACAAGGTGATTTATCTGAATGAACTTCGTGGAGAAATGGTGGTGCCGACTGCAACGGCACCCACTGAACTCTATAACTTGTATAATTATGATGATGATTTGAGTGGTAATTCGTATGCAGATCCTTCCGGATTTTACGAAGTGATTAATGCTTGCAACGATTATCTTCGAAAATTGAAAACATACGAAGAAAATAATTCTATTAACGAAAGCCATTACAAGGCGTTGGTCAGCAGTACGCTACGTGTTAAGACATGGATGTTTATGACAATTGCCAAAATCTATGGAGAGGTAGTTTGGGTGGATAAACCGATGACTTCATTAAGAGACTTGTCAAAGTTTGACGTGTTGAATCTTGATGAAACAATGGTTGCTTGTAAGAATTTGTTAGACATTGGTTTTGATAACATTGATGGAACTTATGAAACGGCTTGGAAAGACTGGGTAGATCCGGACACAGAATTAGCGAACAGTGAATATCGTCGTTGGGATATGATGACTCCGCCTTATTATGCTTTATATGCAGAGATTTGCTTGTGGTTAGGTAGATACCAGCAGTGTATCAATATGATACTTAACAAAATGAATAGTATGTATGAAAAGACCAACAATCAATCTATTGCTTTTTTACGTAATGATATGTTGTTCAGTCATTATAATAATTTTTTTAATAATGAGACACCGTATGATTATGAATCTGCATCAGCAATCATGTATGACTATCAAAACAGACAGACGAACAATCTGTTGAAACATTTCGATTCTGATTATCCGAATAAATATTGGTTAGCACCGGCCGAAGTGGCAGTTGAACGTTTCAAAGACAATGAATTCGATCCGCTGGGTAATCAAACCAAAGATTTCCGAATGGATCGTACGGTTTATGATTACAATGGAAAATGGGTGGTTTGTAAATTTCGTCCGATTTCCAGTCCTTTGCGTGCTGCTTATCGTGATGACGTATTTGTGTATACTTATCGAGGGGCAGACCTCTATTTCATGTTGGCGGAAGCTTTCAATCAGTTGGGTAGAAGAGCGGTAATAGACGCTTTAATTAATGTTGGTGTTAGTGGGTATATTAGTGAATTCGACGTTAATGAAGAAGGAACTTATTCTGGTAACTGGTATGGGTTTACCCCTCATTGGACAAATGCTAGTACCGTATACAATTATTCAAATGGAACTTCAGGAATCGCTAGCCGTAAATATGGTGACAAGGGGATTCGTGGAACGGAAGTAAGTTATAGTGGTTTAGGATCACGTACCTTTACCTCCGATAAGCAAAACAATGACGAAGAAATATTGAAAGAAATGATGCTGGAAATGGCATGCGAAGGAAAAGTTTATCCGGCTATGATTCGTATGGCAAAACGTTATAATGATAATAGTTTCATGGCGAAGTATATTTCGGAAAAGTACGAAACTACCGGCAATGCTGAAGACATTCGTTCCAAAATAATGAATGGAGACTATTTTATCAAATGGAATTTAAAATAAAGATCCTCAAATCATCCTTTGGATTGGATTATTAGGGTGGAGTGACGCGGGTTTTTGAATGAGAATCCGCGTCATTTGTTTCAA
>QWCN01004857.1_pt1 | contig 18822 bp, 10 predicted proteins | sample 1972711 | NCBI WGS metagenome assembly QWCN01 (sample SAMN09866707, study PRJNA288562) | Human gut metagenome isolate term1_stool, whole genome shotgun sequencing... | isolation source: gut | host: Homo sapiens | place: USA: California
CTTGGTACTTCCGCTGTAAAACTTCTTCTTATGGAAGAATCAGGAAAAATCTGTAACATCGTATCCAGAGAATATCCTTTATTCTTCCCACATCCGGGCTGGTCTGAGCAGAAACCGGAAGACTGGTTTGCACAGAGTATGGAAGGTATGAAAGAGCTGACAAAGGATATCGACAGAGCGCAGGTAGCAGGAATTGGTTTTGGCGGCCAGATGCATGGTCTGGTAACACTTGACAAGGATGATAATGTGATCCGTCCTGCAATCCTCTGGAATGACGGACGTACAGGCGAAGAGACAGAATATCTGAATACAGTGATCGGAAAAGACAAACTTTCACAGTATACAGCAAATATTGCTTTCGCAGGCTTCACAGCACCGAAGATCCTCTGGATGCAGAAAAATGAGCCTGAGAACTTTAAGAAGGTAGTAAAGATTATGCTTCCTAAGGATTATCTGGCATATCGTCTGTCCGGTTCTTTTTGTACAGATGTTTCTGATGCTTCCGGTATGCTTCTTCTTGATGTGAAGAACCGCTGCTGGTCAAAAGAAATGCTGGAGATCTGTGGAATCACAGAAGAGCAGCTTCCGAAACTGTATGAGAGTTGGGAAGTAGTAGGAACTCTGAAACCTGAGATTGCGAAAGAACTTGGATTCAGTGAGAATGTAAAAGTTGTTGCAGGTGCAGGTGACAATGCGGCAGCTGCTGTAGGAACAGGTACAGTTGGTGACGGTCAGTGTAATATTTCTCTTGGAACATCCGGAACTGTGTTTATTTCCAGTAAAAACTTTGGTGTGGACGAAAATAACGCACTTCATTCTTTTTGTCATGCAGATGGAAGCTATCATCTGATGGGATGCATGCTCAGCGCAGCTTCCTGTAACAAATGGTGGGCAGAGGAGATTCTTCAGACAAAGGATTTCGCAGCAGAGCAGGCTCCAATTCAGAAGCTGGGAGAGAATCATGTATTCTTCCTTCCATATTTGATGGGAGAACGTTCACCTCATAATAATCCTGATGCAAGAGGTGTATTCTTCGGGATGTCCATGGACAGCACAAGAGCAGACATGACACAGGCTGTTCTGGAAGGTGTTGCCTTTGGTCTTCGTGATTCCCTGGAAGTTGCAAGAGGCCTTGGAATCAAGATTGAGAGAACCAAGATCTGCGGTGGCGGAGCTAAGAGCCCACTGTGGAAGAAGATTATTGCAAACGTTATGAACCTGAAGGTTGATGTTCTGGAGAACGAAGAAGGACCGTCCATGGGTGGAGCTATGCTGGCAGCAGTAGGCTGTGGTGCTTACCCGGATGTAGAAACCATCGGTAAGAAATTTGCCAAAGTTGTTGATACAGTAGAACCGGATCCTGAACTGGTTGCAAAATATGAAGAGAGATATCAGAAGTTCAGAACTCTGTATCCGGCGATGAAGCCATTGTTCTAATCGAATATCTGCCTGACATACTGGGGTTGTTGTGCTTATTTAGCACAACAACCCCATTTTGACGTACATCTGATGATGACCAATCACCATAGCCTATTTGATTATGACATATCAGGAAAAGGGCAGCTTCAGGAATTCTTCCATGGCTCTGCTGATATAGCGGCCTTTCTTCCAGTAAAAAAACACAGTGCGTTTACTGCTCTGACCGGGCAGCTTATAAAAAACAAGTTCTGAATTTGTTGGAACTCTGGAGAGCAGAAGATCCCCGATGAAAGTGATACCCATTCCCAAACATGCAATATTATAGGCAGTCATCTGCTGATCCAGGCGAAATACTACAGAAGGCGAAAAGTGATTTTCCTGACAAATGGTAAGTGCACGCTTACCGGTATCATTATCTGAACGAAGAATAATAAATGGTTCGTTCTCGAATTTGTTTAATGGAACAGAAGGAATATGAGAAGAACGGAACTGCCCGTTCCGGATTTCCTCAATAGGAATCTGATATTTCTGCAGTCTGGTATTGATTGAATAATTTTTGGGAACTGCAAGAAGAAGTTGTTCTTTCTGGTAGATATAACGTTCAAAAATCTGGTTATCCAGAATACAGTTATCAATCACCAGATCTAACTTTCCGGCCTGGAGAAACTGGGATAGCTTTGCTGTACTTTCTTCTACAAGAGAAATTTGAACATGGGGGAATTTTTGGGAAAAATCAGCAATAAGGGGAGGCAGAATCCACGAAGAAAAAAAGTTACTGCCACCTACATTAAGAGTTCCTGTTTTGAGATTTCCCAGATCCAGTAGGTAGTTTTCGAGATTATTTTCAATATCCATGACTTTTTCAACAGCCTGTATATAATGTTTTCCGACTTCAGTTAACTGCAAAGGTTTGGTACTTCGATCAAAAATAGGATAACCAATGCGGTTTTCCACACGTTTTACATTTGCACTTAAAGAAGGCTGCGAAATGAAAAGAGCAGCAGCAGCTTTGGAAAAGCTTTTTTCCTTGTATACCTCATAGATGTATTCCATTCCCTGAAACATATAAATTCCTCCGATATATAACTTAAACACTATATATTTTATAAAAATATATGTATTTGATTATATTATAGCAGAGATATATAATGAGGGCAAATACATGGGAGGGCGAATAACTATGAAAAAAACAGACTATCGTGTAGAAAGGGATTCTATTGGTGTAAAGGATATTCCGGAAGATGTATATTATGGAGTACAATCCTTACGTGCGGCTGAAAATTTTCACATTACGGGGCTGAATATGCATCCGGAAATTATTAACAGTCTTGCATACATAAAAAAAGCAGCAGCGATAACCAATTGTGAGGTGGGGCTTCTTGAGAAGAAAAAAGCACAGGCGATTGTCCAGGCATGTGATGAAATTGTTTCAGGGAAATTCCATAATGAATTTATTGTGGATCCTGTTCAGGGAGGAGCTGGCACATCTTTAAATATGAATGCCAATGAAGTAATTGCAAATCGCGCGATTGAGATACTGGGAGGAAAAAAGGGCGATTATACAATTATAAATCCTAACGATGATGTGAATTGTGGACAGTCTACCAATGACGTGATTCCTACTGCCGGTAAAATGACTTCTCTTCGTTTGTTGCAGAATCTGAAAAAACAGCTTCTTCGCCTCTATGATGCTCTTAATGAAAAAGCTACAGAGTTTGATCACATAATAAAAATGGGGCGTACACAGATGCAGGATGCAGTACCAATTCGTCTGGGACAGGAATTTAAGGCATATTCGGTAGCAATCATGCGTGATATCCACAGAATGGATAAAGCAATGGATGAAATGCGGACTCTTAATATGGGAGGTACTGCTATTGGAACAGGAATTAATGCAGATGAGGGCTATCTGAGAAGAATTGTTCCAAATCTCACTGAAATATCGGGAATGGACTTTATACAGGCTTTTGATCTGATTGATTCCACTCAGAATCTGGATCCATTTGTAGCCGTTTCCGGTGCTGTGAAAGCATGTGCGGTAACTCTTTCCAAAATGTCAAATGATCTCCGTCTGATGTCCTCCGGTCCACGTACTGGTTTTGGGGAGATTAATCTTCCGGCAAAACAGAATGGTTCCTCTATTATGCCAGGTAAAGTTAATCCGGTTATTCCTGAAGTAGTGAATCAGGTTGCTTTTAATATTATTGGTAATGATGTTACCATTACCATGGCTGCAGAGGCTGGTCAGCTGGAATTAAATGCGTTTGAGCCGATTATTTTCTATTGCATGTTTCAGTCTATCGATACTCTTGGCTATGCAGTCCAGACATTGGTAGATAATTGTATTGTAGGAATTACGGCAAATGAAGAAAGATGCCGTTATCTGGTAGAAAACAGTGTAGGTATTATCACTGCAATCAGCCCCCATCTTGGATATCAGAAGGCTGCGGATATTGCAAAAAAGGCAATTAAGACAGGCGAATCTGTAAGAAGTCTGATTCTGAAAGAAAAGCTTATGGACGAGGATGAACTTAATCGCATTCTGGATCCGATCCATATGACGGAACCTGGTATTTCCGGAAAAGATTATCTTATAAAAAAATAAAGAAAAAAACAGGCGGGAAAATCTTCCCGCCTGTAAAATCGTCTGGACACATATCATATATAAATATGATTTTTATATTTTTGAATTATTCGATTGATTTCAACCGGATTAGAACAGACCTGTGATCTTACCTGTCTCGTCTACGTCGATTCTCTCAGCAGCCGGAACTTTAGGAAGACCTGGCATTGTCATGATCTCGCCTGTAAGAGCTACGATGAATCCTGCACCAGCGGAAATCTTCAGGTTACGTACTGTAACTTCGAAGTCAGTAGGAGCACCCAGTTTAGTCTGGTCATCTGTTAAGCTGTACTGTGTCTTAGCTACACAGATCGGGCAGTTGCCAAAGCCAAGAGCTTCTAACTGTTTCGCCTGTTTCTGAGCGTTAGCTGTCAGAACTACTTTCTTACCGCCATATACTTTCTGAACGATCTGGTTCAGTTTGTCTTCGATAGAACCTTCCAGTTCATATGCATAGGAGAAGTCGTTTGGTTCTTCAACAAGACGGATAACTTCTTCTGCAAGTTTGATTCCGCCTTCGCCGCCTTTTGCCCATACTTCAGAAAGAGCAACGTTAACGCCCAGTTCTTTACATTTAGCTTCTACAAAGTCAAGCTCTGCTTTTGTATCTGTAGGGAATGCGTTGATAGCAACAACACATGGAAGTTTGTATACGTTTTTGATGTTGGAAACGTGTTTTAACAGGTTCGGGATACCTTTTTCAAGAGCTTCCAGGTTTTCATTGTTAAGGTCAGCTTTAGCAACGCCGCCGTTGTATTTCAGGGCACGTACTGTAGCTACGATTACAACTGCGCTTGGTTTTAAACCAGCCATACGGCATTTGATATCAAGGAATTTCTCAGCACCAAGGTCAGCACCGAAACCAGCTTCTGTGATTGCATAATCAGCAAGCTTCATAGCCATCTTTGTAGCTGTTACAGAGTTACATCCATGAGCGATGTTTGCGAATGGTCCGCCATGTACGATTGCAGGAACGTGTTCCAGAGTCTGTACAAGGTTTGGTTTCAGAGCATCTTTTAACAGGGCTGTCATAGCGCCTTCTGCGTGAAGGTCACCTGCTGTTACAGGTTTCTGCTCGGAAACTTTTCCGTATGTATATCCGATGATGATCTTGGATAATCTTTCTTTCAGGTCTTTGATGTCGCTTGCAAGACAGAGAACTGCCATGATTTCAGATGCAACTGTGATGTCGTATCCGTCTTCACGAGGCATACCGTTTGTCTTTCCGCCAAGACCATCTACTACGTTACGAAGCTGACGGTCGTTCATATCTACACATCTTCTCCATGTGATCTTACGTGGGTCGATGTTTAATGCATTGCCCTGGAAGATATGGTTATCGATCATAGCTGCCAGTAAGTTGTTAGCTGCGCCAATGGCATGGAAGTCACCTGTGAAGTGAAGGTTAATATCTTCCATAGGAACAACCTGTGCATATCCGCCGCCTGCTGCACCACCTTTTACACCGAATACCGGTCCTAAGGATGGCTCACGAAGAGCTACCATAACACTCTTGCCAAGTCTCTGCATACCATCTGCAAGACCTACAGTAGTAGTAGTTTTACCTTCTCCTGCTGGAGTTGGGTTGATAGCTGTAACGAGGATTAATTTTCCATCCTTCTTATCACTTTCTTTCAGAAGATTGTAGTCGATTTTTGCTTTGTATTTTCCGTACTGCTCCAGATATTTGTCGTCAATACCTGCTTTCTCTGCGATCTGAGTAATTGGAAGCATCTCGCATTCCTGTGCAATTTCAATGTCTGATTTGAATCCCATAATTGTTTTTCTCCTTTCGTTTCCGCATAACATGAAAAACTTCTGTTGCTGTTCACTCCGCGATCAGCAACAATTATTAATTGAAAGAAGTATTGGCCGGTCTGCCTGGTATTCCTGATTTCTGCCCTGAAAGTTATAAAAAAAGGCCAGTATCTGAATATTTCAAATACTGCCCAGACGGTCGGCTCCCACAAACCTCCGACTCCACGTGGTTTGCACTCCACTCTTTCCGTCAGTACTCGAAGGTTCTTTCAATTGATGAATACAATATATCATTTTGAGAAAAAAATGTCAAGAAAATTTTTGTTGAAACGTCAAAAAATGTGAGTAAACTGGATAAAAGTTGTGCAAATTGATAAGAGAAGAGAATCGTAATCCCTGGTAATGAAAGAAAATACGTTTTCTCAAGGAAAGAAATTGTTAAAAAATAGACATAGTTTTCCCTGATAAATGAAGAAAATATAAAAAGCGGGTAAAGACTGTGCAAAATATGGAAAATGGAATTGACAACAGTTCAGAAGATATGTTATTCTCATCTTTAGTATGAAAAGACACTATCGTTTTCATGCAAATATTTGCTCACATTCAGAGACAGTTTCTGAATGTTAAGCCATACGGACAGGCGGGGCAGTTGCCGGGTGGGAGACACCACATTATTGATTGAGTTAGAAGCTCAAATTTTATAAGTTGATTACTTTATAATAATCAGTGCGTAAGCACACATCATCTTGTGAAACGGTCAATAAGAGCATAGCATATATTTGCCAGCGATTGAAGACGACAGCAGTCATGAATATTTCAGAATACGGGAACAGGCACAGGATACAGACGGATTTATACGGGAAATCCGGTCAGTATATAAAGAGACAGAGCCTGAGAAATTCTATAGATCATGAGAGAAGCAGATGGTGAATGAACTTATCTGCTTCTTTTTTTGTGCAGATATAGCAAATATAAAGGATATGGTTGGAGATAAACGCTTTGCGAGGATGTGTCTCACATGCGTTCGACTTGAATATATAGAGAAATAATTGAATCATTGTGCCGGTTTGAGGCAGTATACAATTGCTGAATGATAGAACTGTATTTGCCGGTACATGACGACAGGAAAAGAGGAACATGTCAAATGGATTATGAAAGACAACAGCATGCGCCCATATATGAAGCACTGGAACGTTTCCGAAAGAAGAGAGTCGTTCCCTTTGATGTGCCGGGACATAAAAGAGGAAGAGGAAATCCGGAGCTTGCACAGTTGCTGGGAGAGAAATGTGTGGGGCTGGATGTTAATTCTATGAAGCCGCTGGACAATCTCTGCCACCCGGTTTCGGTGATCAGAGAAGCGGAGGAGCTTGCAGCAGATGCTTTTGGCGCAGCGCATGCATTCCTTATGGTAGGAGGAACCACATCTGCAGTGCAGAGCATGATCCTGTCTGTCTGCAAGGCAGGGGATAAGATCATTCTGCCGCGAAATGTACATAAAAGTGCCATCAATGCCCTGGTACTGTGCGGTGCAATTCCGGTTTATGTAAACCCGGAGGTGAATGCGCAGCTGGGCATTTCCCTTGGCATGGAAGTCAGTCAGGTGGAGAAGGCTATGGATGAGAATCCGGATGCGGTGGCAGTTCTTGTAAATAACCCTACCTATTATGGAATCTGTTCGGATCTGCGGACTATCGTAAAGAAGGCTCATGCAAGAGGAATGAAGGTGCTGGCAGATGAGGCTCATGGAACCCATCTTTATTTCGGCAGAAACCTTCCTGTATCCGGAATGGCGGCAGGTGCTGACATGGCGGCAGTTTCCATGCACAAATCCGGCGGAAGTCTGACACAGAGTTCGCTGCTGCTTTTGAATAAGAGTATGAATGCAGAGAAAGTGCGCCAGATCATCAATCTGACTCAGACCACAAGCGCTTCTTATCTTCTGTTGTCCAGTCTGGATATCTCCAGAAGAAATCTGGCACTCAGGGGAGAGGAATCCTTTGAAAAGGTTGCAGGGATGGCGCAGTATGCCAGAGAGGAGATCAATGAGATCGGCGGTTATTATGCATATGGTATGGATCTGATCAATGGAACCAGTGTTTTTGATTTTGATGTTACAAAACTCTCCATTTATACACTGGGAAATGGGCTGGCAGGTATTGAAGTTTATGATCTTCTCAGAGATGAATATGATATTCAGATCGAGTTTGGAGATATCTGTAATATTCTGGCTTACATTTCCATTGGAGACAGGCTTCAGGATATTGAGAGACTGGTAGGGGCATTGGCTGATATTGAACGTCTGTATAAGAAGGACAGCACAGGTATGCTTTCCGGGGAATATATCGCACCTGCAGTGGTGGCGTCTCCACAGCAGGCATTTTATGCGGAGAAAGAATCTCTGCCCATGGAACAGACGGCAGGCAGGATCAGCGGTGAATTTGTTATGTGTTATCCTCCGGGAATCCCGATTCTTGCTCCTGGGGAAATGGTGACACAGGAAATTGTAGAATACATTCTTTATGCAAGAGACAAAGGCTGTTCCATGCAGGGAATGGAGGATCCGAAGGTAGAATATCTTCAGGTTCTGAAAGGGGGTATCTGATCATGGAATTATGGTATTCCGAGTTCCATACAGGAAATGTAAAGCTTTCTGTCCGGATTAACCGACAGTTATTTTCAGGGGAAAGTGAATTTCAGAGAATCGATGTGTTTGAGTCTGAAGAATTTGGAAGATTTGTGGCTCTGGACGGTGAGATCGTATTTTCTGACAAGGATGAATTTATTTATGATGAAATGGTCACGCATGTGCCAATGACAGTACATCCCAATGTAAAAAATGTTCTGATTATCGGTGGCGGTGACGGTGGAGTTGCCAGAGAACTGATCCATTATCCACAGATTGAGAGCATTGATGTGGTGGAATCCGATAAAATGTTTGTGGATGTATGTGCGGAGATGTTTCCGGATATTGCCCAGGGACTGAAGGATGAGAGAGTCAACATTTATTATGAAGACGGCCTTCGGTTCCTGCGGAATAAAAAGGCCAGATATGACCTGATCATCAATGATTCCACAGATCCGCTGGGACATACAGAGGGACTTTTTACAAAGGAATTCTACGGAAGCTGTTATAAGGCTCTCAGAGATGACGGAATCATGGTTTATCAGCATGGAAGTCCTTTTTATGATGAGGATGAGGTGGAATGCAGAAAGATGCACAGAAAGGTTTTCCGGTCATTTCCGGTGAGCAGGGTTTATCAGGCACATATCCCTACCTGTCCCTCGGGATACTGGCTTTTTGGATTTGCATCAAAGAAATATCATCCACTGGAAGATTTCAGGCCGGAGAGGTTTGATAATCTTAATATAGAAACATGGTATTATACAACAAACCTTCACAGAGGAGCATTTATGCTTCCAAAATATGTAGAAGATTTACTGGAAGAGGAGGAAAACAGTTTATGAGTAGATTATTGGTAATCGGATGTGGTGGGGTAGCTTCAGTGGCAATTCGCAAATGCTGTCAGAACAGCGATGTTTTTACAGAGATTATGATCGCAAGCAGGACAAAGGAAAAATGCGATGCACTCAAAAAGAAGATTGAAAGTACAACGAAGACAAAAATTGAGACAGCAAAGGTAGATGCGGATAATGCAGCAGAGGTCGCAGAATTGATCAGAGCCTATAAGCCGGATGCTGTCCTGAATGTGGCACTTCCATATCAGGATCTTACCATCATGGATGCATGTCTGGAAGCCGGTGCGGATTATATTGATACTGCCAATTATGAAGCAGAGGATACAGAAGATCCCACATGGCGTGCAATCTACGAAAAGAGATGTAAAGAAAAAGGCTTTACTGCATATTTCGATTATTCCTGGCAGTGGGCTTATAATGAGAAATTTAAGGAAGCAGGACTGACTGCTCTTCTGGGAACCGGTTTTGATCCGGGTGTTACCAGTGTATTCAGTGCCTATGCCTTGAAGCATTATTTTGATGAAATCCATACCATTGATATTCTGGACTGTAACGGCGGTGATCATGGATATCCTTTTGCCACAAACTTTAACCCGGAGATCAATCTTCGAGAGGTTTCCGCAAATGGTTCCTACTGGGAAGACGGACATTGGGTAGAAACAGAGCCTATGGAATTTAAATCTGTCTATGATTTCCCTGAGGTAGGAAAGAAGGATATATATCTTCTTCATCATGAAGAGATTGAATCACTGGCAAAAAATATTCCGGGAGTACAGAGGATCCGTTTCTTTATGACATTCGGACAGAGCTATCTGACACATATGAAATGTCTGGAAAATGTAGGAATGCTTTCCACCGCACCTGTGGAATTTAATGGACAGGAGATCGTGCCGATCCAGTTTTTGAAAGCTCTTCTGCCGGATCCTGCATCTTTGGGTCCGAGAACAGTGGGTAAAACAAATATCGGCTGTATTTTCACAGGTGTTAAGGACGGAAAAGAGAAAAGTATTTATATTTATAATGTATGTGATCATCAGGAATGCTATAAAGAGGTGGAATCCCAGGCAATCTCCTATACAACAGGTGTTCCGGCTATGATCGGTTCCATGATGGTAGTGACCGGACAGTGGAAGAAGCCGGGTGTATTTAATGTGGAAGAATTTGATCCGGATCCATATATGGAAGCACTGAACAAATGGGGACTTCCATGGAAAGTCTGCGAAGATCCTGAACTGGTAAAGGTCTGGAAAGCCAATGAAGATTGATCAACTGCAAACTCCCTGCTATGTGATCGATGAGAAGAAGATGCGGGAGAATCTGGAGATTTTGAAAAAAGTCCAGGAGGATACCGGGTGTAAGATCCTTCTGGCGCAGAAAGCGTTTTCCGGCTTTGCTCTGTATCCCATGATCGGAAAATATCTGGCAGGTACCACTGCCAGCGGTCTGTTTGAGGCAAGGCTTGGATATGAAGAGATGGGGAAAGAGAATCATGTTTTTTCCCCTGCTTACCGTACAGAAGATATAGAGGAACTGGATCGGATCTGTGACCATATTATCTTTAATTCCACAGCACAGCTGAAAAAATTTAAAGATGTGTGTACCGGAGCCAGTCTGGGACTCCGTATTAATCCGGAATGCTCCACTCAGGGGGATCATGCAATCTATGATCCCTGTGCGCCGGGTTCCAGGCTGGGGGTTACCAGAGAGAACTTTGACGGGGAATGTCTGAAATGGATCGACGGACTGCATTTCCATACGCTCTGCGAACAGAATGCAGATGACCTGGAGAAAACATTGCAGGCAGTAGAGGAGAAGTTTGGAGAATTTCTGTCTGAGGTTTCCTGGTTGAATATGGGCGGCGGACATCACATTACCAGAGAGGATTATGATGTAAAGCTCCTGGAAAAATGTATTCAGCATATGAAGGAAACCTATGATCTGGATATTTATCTGGAGCCCGGGGAGGCTGTTGCCCTGAATGCCGGATATCTGGTGACAGAGGTTATGGACATTGTGGAAAATGAGATCAGAACGCTGATTTTGGATGCTTCTGCAGCCTGCCATATGCCGGATGTGCTGGAGATGCCCTATCGTCCGCCTCTTAAGGACAGCGGGGAAGCAGGGGAGAAGGCATATACCTACCGCTTATCTTCCTGCACCTGCCTGGCAGGAGATGTGATCGGAGATTATTCCTTTGACAGAGAGATCCAGATCGGGGACAAGCTGTATTTTATGGATATGGCGATTTATTCTATGGTGAAGAATAATACATTTAACGGTATGCCGCTGCCGGATATTGCGGTTATGCATGAGGACGGAGAGTGTGAGGTTATCAGACATTTCGGATACGAAGACTTTAAGAGCCGGCTTTCCTGATATCTGCCGGGCTATCAAAGAAAAGGAGACAGACATGGAAGTTACAGAGAAGAACAGAACAAAATATCGTATGCCCGGAGAATTTGAGCCTCATGAGGGATGTGTGATGATCTGGCCGGAACGTCCCGGTTCCTGGAATTATGGGGCAAGGGAAGCACAGAAAGCATTTGTGAAAGTTGCAGAGGCTATTGGAGTGAGCGAAAAGGTGTATATGCTGGTTTCCAAAGCTCAGATGGAGAATGCAAAGAATCAGCTTGGGAATGTTTCCGGTGTGACTTTGCTGGAATGCGAGACAGATGACGCCTGGGCCAGAGATGTGGGAGCAACCATGGTTCTGGATGAGAAAGGGGCGGTCTGTGGAGTTGACTGGCAGTTTAATGCCTGGGGAGGTACCTTTGACGGGCTTTACCGGAACTGGGAAAAGGATGACAGGGTGGCTGCCTTTATCTGCAGGACTCTCGGTTGTCCATGTCTGGATGCCAGACCTTTTGTGCTGGAGGGCGGTTCCATCCATTCTGACGGAGAGGGGACTCTGATTGTTACAGAGGCCTGTCTTCTGAGTCAGGGACGCAATCCTCAGATGAGCAGGGAACAGATAGAGGAACAGTTGAAGTACTGGCTCGGTGTCCACAAGATTATCTGGCTTCCATGTGGAATCTATCAGGATGAAACCAATGAGCATGTGGATAACGTGTGCGCTTTTGTAAGGCCCGGAGAGGTTGTGCTTGCATGGACAGAGGATGAGACAGATCCGCAGTATGCCATGTCTTTGGCTGATCTGAAGGTGCTGGAACAGGAAACAGATGCAAAGGGCAGAAAATTTAAGATTCATAAGCTTCCGATTCCTCAGAAACCGGTCTGCCTTACCCAGGAAGATGTGGATGGCTTTGTGTTTGAAGAGGGAGAAGACGAACGGGAAGCAGGAGAACGGATGGCTGCCAGTTACGTGAATTTCTATATTTCCAATGGAGGGATCATCCTTCCACAATTTGGGGATGAAAATGACAAAAGGGCAGTGGAGATTCTGCAGAAGTGTTTTCCTGAAAGAAGGATTTATCCCATTGATGCCAGAGCCATCATTGTTGGCGGTGGAAATATTCACTGTATCACCCAGCAGATTCCCGGAAAAAATATCTGACCTTGATGCAGAAAACTTTGAGAGTCATGTGTTTGAGGGTTATTACCTGAAAGTTATGAAAAAACTTACTTATGTAAACAGGAGCAGGAGGAACAGACAGGATGAGAAATGTAACAGTGGCAGCAGTTCAGATGAAATGCAGTAAAAGTGTGGAGAAAAATATTGCCCATGCAGAGGAACTGGTGCGTCAGGCAGCAGCAAAGGGAGCTGAGATTGTTCTTCTGCCGGAGCTTTTTGAACGGCCCTATTTCTGCCAGGAGCGCAGATATGAGTATTATGAATATGCGCAGACTGCAGAGGAAAACCCTGCAGTGCGTCATTTCAGCAGGGTAGCGGCAGAGCTGGGGATTGTGATCCCGGTCAGTTTTTATGAAAAAGAGGTCAATAATACCTATAACAGCATTGCGGTTCTGGATGCAGATGGGAAGAATCTCGGCGTTTACCGGAAAACACATATTCCGGATGACCATTATTATCAGGAAAAATTCTATTTCACACCGGGAGATACCGGCTTTAAGGTTTTTGATACCAGATTTGGAACCATTGGAGTTGGAATCTGCTGGGATCAGTGGTTCCCGGAAACGGCAAGATGTATGGCACTGCAGGGAGCAGAGCTTCTCTTTTATCCCACTGCCATCGGCAGTGAACCCATCCTGGAATGTGACAGCATGGAACACTGGAGAAGATGTATGCAGGGACACGCTGCCTCCAACCTGATCCCTGTGATCGCTGCCAACAGAATCGGTGAGGAAACAGTAGAGCCATGTCCGGAAAACGGAATGCAGAAATCTGCTCTTAATTTTTACGGCTCTTCTTTTATCACAGACAACACAGGTGCTCTCTGTGCAGAACTGCCCGGAGGGGAAGAGGGGGTGCTTGTAAGCACTTTTGACCTGGATGCATTAAAGGCAGACAGACTGAACTGGGGACTTTTCAGAGACCGCAGACCGGAGATGTATGCAAAAATTGTCGGTCTGGCAAAATGGAGTGTAGAAGATGAACAGAAAAGAATTTTTGGAAATCCTGAGAAGCCAGCTTGCCGGTCAGATGCAGGAGGGCAAAGCAGCAGCACATATCAGGTATTATGAAGATTATATACAGTCTCAGGTACGTGGCGGACGTTCAGAGCAGGAAGTACTGCAGGAACTGGGAGACCCGCATCTGATAGCAAAAACTCTGATCGATACAGATGATGGAAGTACACAGGAAGATTACGGAGAGTATTCTTCTTACGGAAGTAGTTATGGCAATGAGACAGAGCTTCCTCATCAGCAGGAGAAAAGATGGAAAAAAGTAATCGATCTTTCTACCTGGCATGGCAGGGCTGTTGTTATTGCAGCGGCGGCTGTTATAATTGTTTTACTGATACTGATAATCGGAGTTGCGATTCCGTTTTTTATTATTCTTGCAATTATTCTTTATTTTCTTTCATGGCTGAAGAAAAGAAATGATCAATGAAAATCTGTGCAGGGTTTCAGAAAAGGAACCCTGCGCAGAATCTTAAAAATCTTAAGTGTAAACGTTCTTGTTTCACGATATTAATTCCCCTTGAATATTTATAATCATACATTTCAACTTATTTCTATTCTTTAATCCTGCCTGGTGCAGGGAAAAATCCCACATTCATTTTTATATTTTTTGTTCGGAAAGGAGACGGAAAATGAAACACAATTTCAAACTGAAAGAACGTCTTGGAGCTTTGCTGCTTGCAATGCTTTTTGTTCTGCAGGCAATTCTGGGGCTTGTGCCTGTCTGCGTAACTCAGGCGGCACCGTTAACTGTAGAAACATGGGACAGTGACAAGGTGGTAGATTATGGTTATCGCTTTAACATGAAGTTTCAGCCCGGAATTACCACATATGAATCTTTTGGGTGTGATAATCTGGACAGGGAAGCTTTTTCAGACAATGGAAAAAGCGAACGTGACACAGAGTGCGTTCGTGTAGGAGCGGACTATAAAGCCGGAAGCGCAGGGATGCGTTATAACAATGTAGGAAAAGATGGAAATGGAAATATTGTTGATGTCAGACTCATTCTTGTGGGAGTAGAGAATGCAGAACCCCGTTATGATCTGCGCACTGCAGAATCGATTGTTCAGAATAAAGGCGGAGCTACGTTTGCATGGAAAGATAATGAAGCTTATCCAATGGTTGGCTTTTCCAAAAACAGTATCGGTGTATTTATTTATTCTGTAGGATACGCAAAGGTTAAGTTTCAGTTTCTGAAGCATGGAACAGAAGAAACACTGCCGATCAGTGGCCATGGAACCATACGTGATATTGATGCGGGACAGGGAGTCCGTATTCCGTCAGACAGCAGTCTGGATAATGCATATGTTCTGAAAAACAATGATTATCTGACGGTAGATGGGAATTCTGTAAGCTCACCCCTTGGTTCCGTTGAGCCGGATGATCCGAGAGGATGGTTGAATCTTTTTTATAATACAGATAATTTTACGATAGAATTCTGTCATCAGTTCAGACTGGATAAATGGGATAAAAGTCGTGAAGATGCCATTGCAAAAGCCGGTTCTCAGGAAAGATGGGCAGAGATTACAAGAAATAAATATCTGGATCCATCAGGCAACAGTTATTGTCCGAACTTTAAAGGACAGAAATACTGTAAAGCATATGCATATTTTGATTTTACATCCTATTGTTTCGGCGATGTTGAGATGAAAAAAGCACCTGAGAAACGTGTGGGAGAGGCAAACTGTACATGGGAACAGGCAGCTGCCGCATCAAAAGAAAAACCTTTTGGCATTCGTCAGGGACAGGAATTTCAGTATATGATCCGGGCAGAGGTGACACCCAATAGACTGAAATCCTTTGTGGTACAGGATATACTTGAGGATTGTCTTACTATAGAGGATGCATCAAAAGTCAGTATTGTGAATGATGCAGGGCAGACAGTGACAGACTGGTTTGATGTTGCTGTTGAAGGACAGAAAGTGACCTGCAGGGCCAAAGCAGAGAGCCTTCAGGATGAAGCATTTACAGATAATCAGACTTACACATTTGCTTTAAAAGTACGCCAGAGACCGGAATCAGAAATTAACATTTCAAAATACCTTGCAGAGGATGGATACAGTATTCTTGTACCAAACCATGCATCCATGAGTTATGAACGTACAAACGGAAGCGGAGATACAATGGATACGGAAACAGTGTGGGTAAAGGGTGTGATTCCACCGGAACTGGAAGTAAAGAAAAATACTTCTCAGTATGAATGGAAAACAGGAGATATCATAGATTATGAGGTTCTGGTTTCTCAGACAAAACAGGATGTAAAAGCAGTAAATGTTGTTATTACAGACGAGCTTCCATCATGTCTGCAGCTTCTGGAAGGGCAGTATGCTGTAGAGACAAGTCAGGGAGGCGAGAACTGTACGCTTACCGGACAGGGAGAAAATGGATGGAAAGCAGAGTGTCCGTCCCTGAAGTATGGGGAGACGATCACAATCCGTTTTAAATGTCAGGCATCTGCGGATTCCAATGGACAGGAATGGGAAAATATTGTGACTGCAACAGCGGATAATCTGATCAATCCTGAGACGGGAGAACAGGAATCCAGAAAGGATATGGCAGAAGTATGGCCGAACAGTCCACAGCTTGAAATTGATAAAACAGCAGACAAATATGAATGGCAGGCAGGAGAGCAGGTAGCTTACCGGATCGTGGTGAATAATGTAACGGCAGGAACAATCGCAAAAGATGTAACTATTACTGATATTGGTCTGCCGCAGGGACTGGTTCTGGCAGGTGGTGCACAGAGCATGGAAGTACTGGGAGTTCAGCAACAGGTAAACTATCCCGTACCGGATAAGAAAACAGGACAGGCATATGAAGCGAGACCTGTGGATTCTCAGTTGAATGCAGATGAGAACGGATTTTCTTTTTATTGTTCTTATGTACCATACAGTCAGCCTGTAACGATTATTTTCCATTGTATCGCACAGGAAGAGGCAAATGGACACGAAAGCGTAAATGCAGCAACTGTAAAAGCTGCTAATACAGATGAGAGATCTGATGATGCAGAAGTATATGTAAATTCAGGAGAATTCTGGATTGAGAAATCTGCAGATCATTATGAATGGCAGGTCGGAGAACAGGTACAGTACAATGTGGTGGTGGAGAATAAAAAAGCAGGTACAGTGGCCCGGAACGTAACTGTCTGGGATACCGGTATGCCGGCAGGACTTGCGCTTTCATCGGCAGAGGATGTATCGGTAAGCGGAATCCCACAGAATATTACGCAGCTGACAGCAGGGACCAAAGATGTTTTGAACCAGCTCAATCCGGAATTTTATAATGAGACATCAGAGAAACCGGTGAATTATGAATTTCTTCAGGAGGGAAGCGGATGGAGACTGAACATTTCAGATCTTCCGGCAAATACTCCGGTTATGATTTCTTTCCTTTGCACAGTTACGGAAGCGGCAAATGGAATGGAAAGCATTAATGTTGCCAATGTGCAGGCGCAGAATGCCCCTGTTTCACAGGATGACGCAGAAGTGTATGTAAATACAGCAGTTCTTTCTATTGAGAAAAGTTTTCAGAATCCATATCTGGCAGCCGGGGACGGACGTGCGGAAAATGAATTTCGGGTAGGAGAACAGATAAATTATCAGGTTACGGTTAATAATCTTCAGAAGGGATCTATCGCAAGAAATCTTGTGATCAGTGATCTTTCCCTTCCTGAAGGGCTGGCTCTGGACGGAGCTGAAGATGCTGTTACTGTAAGCGGTGTTCCGGCTGTTATTCAGAATCCGGTGGCAGGAACTGATGATGCAGGAAATCAGCTGAATCCGGAAAATTATAAAGAAACAGTGGAAAAACCGGTCAGCTGTCAGGTTACACGTCAGGGAACCGGATGGATCGTGACGATTTCAGATCTTCCGTATCAGACACCTGTGACTGTTAATTTCCGCTGTACTGCGCAGGAAAGCGTAAATGGGATGGAGATCGTAAATACAGCACAGGCGTATGCAGATAATGCACAGAAAGTAAAGGACTCCTCAAAAATCTGGGTGAACTCGCCTGTTCTTAAAGTAGAGAAGACGACGGACAAACCATTTTACAAATATGGTGATATTATTACATACCGCATTGTCCTGACACAGGAGCAGACCGGATGTGTGGCGCGTAATGTTACTTTGCAGGATGTGATCGATACTCAGGGAGTACGTCTTCTGAAGGATTCGGTGATTCTGATGGATGAGAAAGGAAATGTGGCAGATGCTGATGTACAGATCAATGATGATAATACTTTCCTGATGTCAACAGGCAGGACACTGGTCAGGGACAGCAGATATAGTATCTGCGATAATGATAAAGGCGGTCTTTTTGAGCAGGTAATGTATAATCCTCTGGACTGTCAGGAACAGAAAAGTATGATTGTGGAATATCAGGCAGCAGTGATTGATGCAGCCCTGTCAGGACAGAAAGTGCACAATACTGCAGTTGCAGACAGCAGTGAAAAGATACCTGCAACCGGGGAAGCAGAGACAGAGGTACACAGTCCGATTCTGGAAATTGTGAAGGAATCAGATAAGAAAGAGTATGCGTCCGGTGAGAAAGGATACTATAAACTGACAGTAAGACAACTGCGTGAGGATGTCACAGATCAGAATATTGTTATCGAAGATAAACTGGAAACCCAAGGGGCTTACATTGTAAAAGACAGCATTTTTGTGAAGAAAAACGGTATAGAACTGAAAGATACCAAAATAGAGGCAGATGATACAGGATTTGTAATTCAGACAGGAGCATCGTTGTCAGATATGGATAAAATTGAAGTCTGCTATGAAATGATATTTAAAACAGAAAGCACAGAGCCTGAAAAAATTATAAACACAGCGAAAGCAAGAGGTGATATTTCACCGGAAGTTACTGCACAGCAGGAGGCATATGTGAAAGCAAAAGCAGAACCGACTGCCACACCAACACCGTCTGCAACACCGAAACCAACAGAAACACCAAAGCCGACAGAGACACCAAAACCTACAGAAGTACCGAAACCGACGGAGCAG
>QWCN01003350.1_pt1 | contig 18793 bp, 15 predicted proteins | sample 1972711 | NCBI WGS metagenome assembly QWCN01 (sample SAMN09866707, study PRJNA288562) | Human gut metagenome isolate term1_stool, whole genome shotgun sequencing... | isolation source: gut | host: Homo sapiens | place: USA: California
ACAGTTTTTTGAAGTAAACTTGTAACAGAAAAGAGAATAGAAAATGTTTTTACAATTTATTGAATGTCAAATCTAGTAAACCAATTTTAGGAAACTACAGATAACCAAAGGCGGACAAAGGGGCGTTCGTCGAACACTTTTAATCCCCCACTAAAACATCGCCTTCCCGTGTGCCGTGTAAGGAGCATTTATCCCTAATATCTTACACAAAGTAGGTAACAAATCCGACATCGTGTAGTTCCCTTTCAAATCGGTCTTCACTCCCGCACCGTATAAATACAGGGGAACAATCGGACGCTTCGTATGTCGGAAATAAGTATCTTCCAACTCTTTCAATTCCGAAACCCAAGTCGGATGGATACAGAAAAAAACATCCCCGCTACGCTTATGCGAGAACGAGTTCTGAACCAATCGATTTACCCCCTCCGGAAAAGAAGTATGCGTCAGTGAATAAGCTGTCATGACTTTGGCTACCCCCTCGAACTCGATCATAAAATCAGCCACTTTATCCTGCATTTCCTTCAGATTTATCTTCTTTTGCTCGATCAGCTCCCGGTTCAAATAAATTTGTCCCTGATCATAATCGGAAATCCAGTCACCCGGCCCGTAAACCAATCCCAAGTAAGACTTCAACAAGGCCACGGCCTTAAATATACTAAAATAATCAGAATTCACTTTAATTTTCCGCAAATCCTCCGGCATCAACTCCCGCATCTCGGAAAAAGTCACGAACAGCGTGTAGTTTCCTTTCCCGACCCGGGCATCCAACTTACTCACCAATGCCGCAATATCCATATCCAAACGGACCAACATATCCTTCTCCTCGCTCGAATCTATCGTGAAATCCCGGGACATATAGTCTAAACAGGAAAAATTCAAGGCCAGCAAATCCGGATCATTATCCACTCCCAATCTTTCCTCGTCAATCAATTTTTCGGCCAACACCCGTACCAATGTATTCGCATAAGGCGTGGCTTTCAAAACCCGGTAAGTATTATATTCCTTTTTTGCCCGGGCTATATCATAATAGAAATGATTCGTCAGGCGAATTCGGGCAGCCGACTTATCCTCGTCAGACAACATCATCCATCCTTTATTCACGAAATGATCGCTCTCGACCCATGTATTGTACATTCTCAACCATTCAGGCAATTCCGAACAATAATAAGAAGAGGATACCCATTTACCCGTTTTCTCGCTGAACCAGATGGCCATATCGGCACTACTTCCTCCACTCAGGACAGCCTCGTCACCATTCATGGCAACACTGAACACCCGAGACATGGGATTATTCCATTTCATGGCGCTCCCCAAGCTCATCGTCTGCAAATAATCGGGAGACAAACTTTTTATACTATCCGCCTGTTGATCACCGATCTCTGTATAACGATCGGATTGGGTAGAATACTGGCGTTTCCGGCGTAAACGATCGTACCACGCCCTCGACACGATTCCATGTTCCGTGGGTAACATACCCGTGTAAATCGATGCGTGATCCACCCCGGTTTGCGTGTAAAAATAGTTATAATTCACATTCACCCGGGTTCCTTGTTTCATAACCCGTTTCAAACCATTCTCAGACAATTCGTTACCATACATATCCATCCATTCCGGATAAAAATGGCTGATCACCACTCCCACTATCAATTTCGGTTTTTCTTCCGCAGAAACACCAGATATCCAAGCCAATACACTCGTTAACAACAACAACTTTTTCACGATCGTTTCTATTTTATAAATTCGTATTTCTGATCCCAAGTTTCAAATCCTCAGTATAGACACAAAAATAATCAGAATATGATAATTTACAACTTATAATTCTTTCAATTCTTAATTGTTTCGTATCTTTACGGCAAGAATCTAAAATAACCATATCCATTATGACTGAGAAAAAGTGCCAGTTGACAGAAAAACTGAGGAACTATGTTTATCGCTACGGAACTGAATTATCGGACGATAAATTAAAGAAAATGGGAACTTCTCTTGAGGAGATTAACGAGAATTTCTCAGACATGGAAGACATCGCGAAGAGTATCTTCGAGCAAGAGCGTATTGCTTTTGAAAAGATATTCAAAGAATACGATTTCGATGGATGGAACGCAATTGACATTCTACTACTGGTTGGAAACGAGATCCACCAACGCTTTTTTAACGTGTCACCTTCCGTCAGCTACAAATTAGCCGAGGCGTTCCCGGAACTATTCGAACAGCACAAACTGGAACGTTCCAATTTTATCTATGAAAAGATTAAAATTAACATCGAAAAGGGGATGCAACAAGGTATGTATAAAAACGACGTATCAAGTGAAATGGTTGCCCGCATGTATATTGCCAAACTGAATGATATTCACAATCAAGAAATCTATCCTCCCGAAGTCTTTGATTTCGCTACAATTTTCAACAATTTGATTGACGGGGTAATCAAAACCATCACGAACGAAGATGGATGGCAATATTACAAACAGCGTAAACAACTGTACAGCGTATTAAGTTTTAACAGGTAAAAAGAAAATAATGAGTGTAAAATATCAAATCGATGACATCGATCGCAAGATCTTGTCTCATCTTGTAAAAAATGCAAGAATTCCCTTTTTGGAAATAGCCCGGGAATGCGGCATATCCGGAGCCGCCATCCACCAACGCGTGAAAAAGATGGAAGATTCCGGTATTATCGAAGGTTCCCGTTTTATCGTGAAACCCGACGCGCTTGGTTTTGGAGTATGCGCTTTTATCGGGGTTATCCTTGACCACGCTCACACCTACAAGACTGTCGTGAAAGAGATTGAAAGCATCCCGGAAGTTACAGAATGTCACTTCATCACGGGCGGCTTTACCTTCTTGATTAAATTAAGATGCAACGATCACCAGCACTTGATGGATATTCTGATCAACACGTTACAAAACATCCCCGGTATCGCTAAAACCGAAACATTCATCTCTTTGGATCAGCTTATCGAGAAACAGATTGCCCTATCCCCACAGGACAAGTAGTTTTAGATTAAATCAAACTGTCATATTTTTCTTCTTCCTGGATAGTTTTGGGGCAATCACTTTCAATACTCCAGGAAGTACTTTTACCTTTACCGGAGATTCCAAAATATACGGGTCTCCATCGATATGGGCTTTATTCAAGTCTCCTTCCAAAATAGCCTCTTTGCATTGGATTTCGCTAAAATAAGGAAGCCGAGCGATCTTGGAATTCATAAAGCAATAGAGGAAACGAGGTATTTGATAATATTTCGGCCTCTTTAGAATACAAACATCAACCAACCCGTCCCGTAACGAGGCTTTTGGGGCAATCGAGGCATTATTCCCATACTGGGAACTATTAGCAACACTCAAAACGAAGCAATCTTCCTCCCACGTTTTCCCGTCTATATGAAACACGTAACGCTTACTGGGGTAACGAAACCACATATGTATGATTGAATAGATGTAAGAGAATATACCCCGGATTTTCATCCTACTAAAAAAGTGAGCCACTTCGGCATCAAAGCCGAAACCACTCACGTTCAACGAGTAATGGCCATTAATCTCCACGACATCAATATCTGTGGTTTCACTTTTCAAAATCTGTTTCAACGCTTTATTCATCATCTGGGAAAAACCTAAATGACGGGCAAAGCCGTTACCACTCCCCAAAGAGATCACGCCAAAAGCAATTCCCGTATTTATCAAGGCTGTACCGATTTCATTTACCGTACCATCTCCACCTGCCGCAATGATATGCGTATAATTCTGATGCTTGGCCTGCTCCACGATCTCTTTTGCATGCCCGGCATATTCCGTGAAACGTATATTGTATTCGATATCCTTGTACGCCGCAATATGCCTTATCCGGTAAGGAATCTCCCAACCCAAACCAAACCCCGATATAGGATTCACGATAAACAATATTCGATAATGAACCATTCCAATTTTAGATTTATTGATTTTAGATTTTAGATTTCCACGCACAAACCTGACGCTTTTTTGTCGCAAATCATAAATCCATTCATTTTCTATTACTAATTGTCTTTTCGTCCGATTCCGTAATACATATAACCGAATTCTTTCATCTGTTCCGGGCTGTATATATTTCTTCCGTCAAATATAATTTTATGCTTTAATGCTTTTTCGATAAAAGTAAACTTGGGAATCTTGAATTCGGCCCATTCCGTCACCACGATCAAGGCATCGGCATCAGTTAATGCATCATACATATTATCCGCGTATTCGATACGATCCCCAATCCGTCTCTTACACTCTTCCATGGCCACCGGATCAAATCCCCGTACCACGGCTCCGGCTTCCACCAATTTATCAATCAACACCAATGAAGGTGCTTCCCGTAAATCATCCGTGCCTGGTTTAAACGATAAGCCCCACATGGCAAAACGTTTTCCCGTCAAATCCGTCCCGAAGTGTGAAGTGATCTTTCTAAACAACACGCTCTTTTGTTTCTCGTTCACCCGCTCCACCGCTTTCAGTAACTCCAAACTATGTCCATGATCATCCCCCGTACGAATCAACGCTTTCACGTCCTTCGGAAAACAAGATCCCCCGTAACCGCACCCGGCATTCAAGAACTTCTTCCCGATACGGGAATCACTACCGATGCCTTTCTTCACGGCCTCCACGTCAGCCCCGACAATTTCGCACAAATTAGCGATGTCATTCATAAACGAAATACGGGTAGCCAGCATCGAGTTCGCCGCATATTTAGTCATTTCCGCCGATAATATATCCATGAAATAAATCGGTGTGTTATTCAATATAAAAGCATGATATAAACGTTCCATGACCCGACGGGCGCGATCACTCTCCACCCCAATCACCACGCGATCCGGAGAGATAAAATCATTCACAGCATCCCCTTCCTTCAAGAATTCCGGGTTAGAAGCCACGTCAAATGCCACGTCCACTCCCCGTTTTCCCAAAGCAGCCTGAATTACTCCTTTCACCTTGTAATTCGTTCCCACGGGTACCGTTGATTTCGTCACCACGACAATATAATCATTTATAATCTCCCCGATTTCACGAGCCACGTCCAGCACGTAGTGCAGGTCGGCACTCCCATCCTCATCAGGCGGGGTTCCCACGGCAATAAAAACAGCATCCGCATCCTTCAATGCCTCTCGCAACGAAGTAGTGAAAAAGAGGCGTCCGTCTTCCCGGTTCCGGGTAACCAATTCTGCCAGTCCCGGTTCATAAATAGGCATACCCCCATTATTCAACAATTCGATCTTGGCATTGTTAACATCTACACACGTTACCGTTACCCCCGTTTCCGCTAAACACGTTCCGGACACAAGTCCTACATAACCGGTTCCAACAACAGCTATTCTCATATTATCTATTTTATCTCCCTAATTAGGGTCCAGTTTTTCACTTTCGCAAAAATATAAATTTAAAATGAACAATAAGTTCCTATACCGTTTTTTTATTTAATTTTGCCTTAACGATAAAATAAACATTAGCAGCATGAAAAAAAGAATTTTTCTTTTTCCTTTACTATTACTGATGATCACGATCCTTTCGTGCAAAGATAAAACCAAGGAACAAAGCAAGCTAGAGTATAGCAAATACATTTCCGGTTTTACACAGGGAATGATAAAATCTTCCGACCCGATCTATGTTCGGTTGGAAAATAACGTTCTACAGGCAGGGGACAGTCTTCCCATGCAGATCGAAAAACTATTAAAGATCTCCCCGAAAGCAGAGGGAACCGTATCTCTACGGGACGGTAACATTATCGAGTTTACCCCCACCAAGCCTCTAAAAAACGGGCAAACATACGACATCAGTCTCTACCTGGATAAACTCGGCAAAGTTCCTTCCGACTTGTCAACCTTCCGTTTCAGTGTGAAAGTCCTTCCTCTCGTGTTTGCCTTCCAAGAAGGTAGCTTGAACATCGACCCCACGGATAACAACAGATTTTCCTACCGGGCCTCCATCACGAATTCTGATGCCGTGGCCCCCTCCGAAATAGAGTTACTTGTGAAAGCAACAATCAATGGCTTGTCCCACAGACTAGAATGGGAACACACACCCTACATCCACTACTTCACCATCCCGGACATCAGCCGGACAGATGAAACACAATCACTGGAATTAAGTTTCGATAAAAAGGTAAAGAACGGTAACGACCTTATCGTGGAGATCCCAGGTTCGAAAATATTCTCCATACTGGAAGTCAAAGCGAGCGATGAAAATTCCCAGACCATAGACATAACCCTCTCGGACAACGTGGATGCCTCTCAGGATTTACAGGGATTAATCACCGTAGATGGAGTGAATCGCTTGAATTTTAACGCACAAGGAAACATCATTCGAGTATATTCCAACGAACGGGATAAAATGCAAGGTGTCGTTCAGGTAAATATCTATAAAGGCATCAAAAACTCGTTCGGTGAAAAATTGAAATCGGATGCCACCTACAACGTCAGTTTCGCTTCTGCCAAACCCGCCGTTGCCTTCATTGGCGAGGGAACATTTACCCCGGCCGAGGGCAACGTGCTGATTCCCTTCTCCGCGGTAGCCCTGAAAGCCGTACAATTACATGTCGTGAAAATATTCAACCAGAACATGAACTTCTACCTGCAAGACGGTGATTACAATTACAGTAGCGATTACCTGTTACGTCGGGTGGGACGCATCATCCTGGATAAGAAAATCCCACTGGAGAAAGAAGGTCACCCGATAGACGCTAACAAATGGCAGGACTACACAATAAACCTGGCTGACCATATCCAACTGGAGAAAGGGGTGATCTACCGGATCCAACTGAAATTCCAGAAATCCTACACCACCCTCGCCTGCGCTAATGAAGGACAAAACGGGATCACGGAAAACGATTGGGATTCTTCCTTTGATGACGACAATTATGATGACGACGATTACTACTATAATTACCCGTCCGACTACTCATGGGAAGAACGGGATGATCCCTGTTCCAACTCCTATTACTACGTGTCCGATCGTTTCCCCAGAAGAAACTTGATTGTCACCTCTCTCGGCCTTACTGCCAAAACCGGAAGTGACGGTAAATACGTGGTAGCCGTGAACGACCTGCTCACGGCCGCACCTGTAGAAAATTGCAAGATACTCTTCTTCAATTACCAAAACCAGAAGATTGATTCTGCCGTAACCAACAATTCGGGAATCGTAACCGCCCGAGTACAAGGGAAACCGTTCATCGTACTTGCCGTCAAAGGAAACGACAAAGCTTATTTAAAAGTAAACGATGCAAATTCTCTATCATACAGCAACTTTGACATCAGTGGCGAAGTCGTGCAACAAGGAATAAAAGGTTTCATTTATGGAGAACGGGGCGTGTGGCGTCCGGGGAATGAAATACACCTCTCTTTCATGCTGGAAGACAAAGAGAAGACAATTCCCATGGGACACCCCATTATTGCCGAACTATACGACCCGAATGGTAACGTGGTACAAACGAAACGGGAAGGACGTAACGAACACGGTCTCTATTGTTTCACCTTCAAAACAGACGAGCAAGCCGTCACGGGTTACTGGCGGGCAGTTGTACGTATCGGGGGAGTCTCTTTCTGGAAAACCGTCCGGATCGAAAGTATCAAACCGAATCGCCTCAGTATCGTGACCAATCTACCGAATGACATTCTAGGAAATGGTATCCCAGATAATTCCATTCCCGTGCAGACCCGTTGGTTGCATGGAGCCAAAACCAGCTCGCTGAAAGTCAACACCGAATTAAAGTTATCCCAGAGTAACACCACGTTCCCGGGATACAAAGAATATAGTTTTGATGACCGATCCCGTTATTTTAACTCAACCACAACGACCTTTTTTGAAGGAACTACTGATGCAGAGGGTAATTTTACCCTATCGGCCGATGAAATCAGCACGGAGAACGCACCGGGAATGTTGAATGCACTATTCACGCTGCGGGTATTCGAACCCGGCGGGGACTTCAGCATAACGACAGCTGGATTCAAATATTCACCTTATAAAGAATATGTCGGCGTGAAACTCCCAGATTCCGAGGATAACTGGTACTCCGCTGGCAAACCGATCCCCATCGCGGGAGCCGTGCTTACGGCCGACGGGAAGCCGGTTTCTGACAGGGAAATCGAAGTTGAAGTTTATACATTGGAATGGCGCTGGTGGTGGGATTCCGAAAGGGACAACATCGGATCATACGTGAACCGCTCCTACCGTAAACCGGTCTTCAATAAAACCGTGAAAAGCCAAAATGGTAAATTCAATATTGACGTTACCTGCAACCAATGGGGACGCTATTACGTGATCGCTAGAGACAAATTCTCCGGCCACTCTTGTGGAACAACCTTCTACGTAAGCTCTTGGCGGAATGACATGAACATTCCGGGGATGGCCTCCCTACTCACCTTAACCAGCGATAAAAAAGCATACCGTGCCGGGGAGAAAATAAAAATCACCTTCCCTTCTTCCGAGGGTAGCGTGGCACTCGTGAGCGTTGAAAACGGGAAAACCGTAAAAGACATATTCCGTGTTCCCACATCTGCCGGCTCCACCTCTTTCGAGATTGATGCGAACAGTGAAATGTGTCCTAACATTTATGTCAATGTCTCCCTCATACAACCCCACAAGAACCGGAACAACGACAAACCGATCCGTCTATACGGTGTACTGAACATCAATATTGATGATCCTAATTTACGCCTGACCCCGAAGATCGATATGGCACGGGAACTTCGCCCATCACAGGATTTCACGGTTTCCGTGAGTGAAAAGGACGGAAAACCGATGACCTATTCCATTGCCATTGTCGATGAAGGATTGTTGTCCCTAACCTCCTTCAAGACACCGAATCCCTTCCCCGCATTTTATGCCAGAGAGGCCCTCGGAGTGAAAACTTGGGATTTCTACGATGATGTCATCGGAGCCTTCGGGGGACGCTTGGAAAAAGCGTTTGCCGTGGGTGGTGACGAATCTCTGGAACCGGAAGAAAACCGGAAAAGCGATCGTTTTACTCCCGTGGTAATCTTTAAAGGTCCGTTTAGCATCAAGAGTGGAGAAAAGAAAACGCACACCTTCCGGATGCCTGAATACATCGGGGAAGTACGTACGATGGTTATTGCCGAAGACAACGGACGTTATGGTTCCGCCTCGCAAAGTACCAAAGTCAACAAACCGTTGATGCTCAACGTCACGATGCCTCGCCTGTTCACCCCGGGAGACGTGATCGAAATTCCGGTGACCCTGTTCGCCATGAAAGAGAACATCAAGAATGTTACCGTGAACATTAAAACCGATGATAAAATCGAAATCATTGAACCCGCAAGCAAAGAAGCTCACTTCTCCGGTACGGGAGAACAGATCATATTTTTCAAGGTAAAAATCAAGGAAAACATCGGTAAATCCACGTTGACCTTCACGGCACAAAGCGGCTCAGAAAAAGCCCATTTCAGCTGTGATGTTGACATCCGCGTACCGAATCCCAAGGTCACCCGGGTAGACGCACGGGAAGTGGCAAGTGGCGAAACCGTCACGTTCAACAACACGATGGAAGGCCTGGAACCCGCTTCATTCCTCGAAATCACGTCTATCCCCGCACTAAACCTAGAACAACGTCTCAGCTATCTGATTCGTTACCCTCACGGATGCGGTGAGCAAATCACCTCTGCGGTATTCCCGCAACTCATGCTCGACCGAATCATGGATCTCAGCGAGGCACAAAAAGTAACCGCAGAATTGCACGTGAAAGACGTTATTTCCCGCTTGCGCAACTATCAAGTAAGCAACGGCGGATTCAGCTACTGGTCGAATTCCAACTACGTTTCCGACTGGGTTTCCACGTACATCACCGACTTCTTAATTCAAGCAGAGCAAGTCGGTTATCGAATCCCGACTTCCATGAAAAACTCCGCCCTTGACTACCTGACCAAACAAGCAAACGCTTGGCGACGGGGAGATTACTACTCGGAAATCGAACAATCCTATCGTCTCTACGTACTTGCTCTTGCCGGCAAACCCAATATGGCAGCCATGAACCGGATGAAGGAAGACACCTACAAGAACCCGATCGCCCGCTGGCAACTGGCAGGAGCCTACGCTTTGGGCAAACACGAAAAGATTGCCAAAGCACTGATTGCCAATCTTCCGGCAGAAGCGGAACTATATCGTCAACTCGGTAGGTGTTACGGTTCAGACCTCCGCGACAACGCTATCATCATGCAAAGCATGATCCATATGGATATGAAAGACGAGGCTTACAAGCTCATGCAGAAAATGGCCCGCAAATTCGCATCCAACGAATGGTTAAGTACCCAGGAAAGTGCTTTTGGTCTATGTGCCATCGGCAACTACGTGGAGCGATACTTCAAGGATAGCAATGGTATTGATGTCCAAATTGGAAAAGACACTTACAAGACGACAAAAACCGTGTTGCAAAAAGAGTTGGTCGTGAAGAATAATAAATCGGAAGTGACCGTGAAAAACAACTCTTCGGGAACGCTTCACGTGCGCACCATCAATAGCTCCACGCCATTGGGAGTGATCACGCAAAGCGAAATGTCCGGACTGAAAATGACGGTCAATTACTACCGCAACGGCACAAGGAACAACGAACCCAAATATAAACAAGGAGAAGACATCGTAGCCGAAATCACGATCCAGAATACCGGAAATATCGGTTTATACGAGGAATTGGCATTAACCTTCATGTTCCCCTCCGGCTTCGAGTTCCTCAATGAACGTCTCACGACAGGCGTGAACCCGTTCCAAGGAACCGACAACGTGGACATCCGGGATGACCGGGCATACCTCTATTTCTCGCTAAAACAAGGCCAATCGAAAACTTTCAAACTTCGCTTTAATGCAGCGTACTCCGGAACGTACCTACTTCCAGCCATCACCTGCTCGGCGATGTACGATAACTCGATTACTGCCACCCTTCCGGGAAACACGATCACGATAAACAGAGAATGATTGATTTTAAATTTTAGATTTTAGATTGAGTGATTTACGAATAATTAAAGCCTCATAAGGCCTATTTTCAAATTCTTCAATCTAAAATCTAAACTTTTTAAGTTTCCAACTTGTAACCTGCCAACCGTAACTTGCCAAAGGCAACATTTAATACATTTTTAAGAAAAAATTCATGCTTATTATTTAGAAATAGTCTACATTTGTCAAGCAAACGATTTGGATATGTGCCGAGAAAATGTAAATAAACTGATACACTTGTTCCTGCTAGCTCTGTTTTTGAGTTATTACGGAAGTATCACCTTTTTCTCGCATTATCACGTGGTTAACGGGGTTACGATTGTCCATTCCCATTTCTTTTGCGGTCACGCCGATGCTGACGGGAAAGCCGATCACACGCACTCCCCCAAGGAGCTGACGTTAATTGCCTACTTAACGACCTTCGTCACCCTGATTAGCGCAGCGCTAATAGTACAGATCTCGTTCTCCGTAACCCGGAAACATTATCACATCCGGAATCAAGCAGACGAACCGGACAAGCAGTTTTTCACCTTAAGCCAACTCAGGGCTCCTCCCACATTCGCGTAATTAATTCCATTCCAAACTAAAGAGTATTTCCCAAAAGAAATACAAAGGACTATAATCGTCCCCACTTTAACAAAAAACAACCCTCATTACTCCACAGAAATGAGGTACAAATAATTACGTACAAATGAAAAACTTATTTACACTCGTTATATTACTTTGCCCGGCCCTTTACGGTTGGGCTGATGAAGAAAACACCGTGAAGAAAACCACGGACGCCCATATCACCGGACACATTATCCTGAAAGAGACCGGCGAACATCTCCCCTTCATGACCATATTACTAAAAGGAACCAATATCGGCACGGCCACGGACGAAACCGGACATTTCTTCCTGAAAAACCTACCGGAAGGAAAATACACGCTTCGAGTGCAGGGTGTTGGTTACAAAAGTGCTGAAAAAGAGATCGTGATCGTGAAAGGAAAAACTCAAGAAGTCAACTTCGAAATCAGCGAGGACGCCGTTCTACTTGACGGAGCCGTAGTTACCGCAAACCGGAATGAAACGGATCGAAGAGAAGCTCCCGTTATCGTCAACGTACTATCTCCCAAAGTATTCGAAAACACGAACTCCGTGTGCTTATCCCAAGGATTAAACTTCCAACCGGGACTACGGGTAGAAAACAACTGCCAAAACTGCGGTTTCCAACAAGTGCGAATCAACGGACTGGATGGCCCCTACTCCCAGATATTAATCGACAGTCGTCCCATGTGCAGCTCGCTTGCCGGAGTGTACGGCTTGGAACAAATACCCGCCAACATGGTCGAACGAGTAGAGGTACTACGGGGTGGAGGCTCTGCCCTCTTCGGATCAAACGCCATAGCCGGAACAATCAACATCATCACGCGAGAACCCTTGTACAACTTTTTCCAAGTAGGGCATACCCTTTCCGCCATCGACGGGGAAAGTTTCGACAACGTAACCTCCTTCAACGGAGCCATTGTCAATGAGCAACGGGATGCCGGTATCTACCTGTTCGGGATGGTACGTGATCGCCAAGCTTATGATCATGACGATGACGGTTTTTCCGAACTGGGAAAAATAAATAGTACAACACTCGGTTTCAAGACTTACTACAAACCGACTCATTTCAGTAAACTCACCCTGGAATACCATCACATCAAAGAATTCCGGCGGGGAGGAAACAATTTAGACAGACCTCCTCACGAGGCTGATGTGGCAGAACAAGCCGATCACAACATTCACGGCGGAAGCCTAAATTACTCCCTCTCGTCGAAGGACTACAAACACCGCCTGAACGTGTACTCTTCCATCCAGAACATCGGACGGGAATCCTACTACGGTGCCGGACGGGACACGAACGCTTACGGGAAAACCAAAGACTTCACGGTTGTGGGCGGAGCCCAGTACTCCTACGATTTCGACAACTTCCTGTTTATGCCCTCTTCCCTCACCGCAGGAGTAGAATACTCCTACAACAAACTGAACGACCTCATGCTAGGTTACCACAGGGAAATCAATCAAGAAGTCTTCGTGTACAGCGCGTACCTTCAAAACGAGTGGAAAACCGGACGTTTCAGCTTTCTATTAGGAGGACGTCTGGATAAAAACTCGGAAATCGACGATCCAATATTCAGTCCTCGCTTGAACATTCGTTATAACCCGATCCCCGATTTAAGCCTGCGGGCAAGTTATTCCGAAGGATTCCGGGCTCCCCAGACCTACGATGAGGACCTTCACGTGGCGGCCGTAGGCGGGGAAGTTACCCTAATACAAGTGGCAAAAGACTTGAAGACCGAACGTTCCCGCAGTTACAGCGCATCCGTGGATTATTATACCACCTGGGGTCCCGTGCAAATCAATCTCCTGCTGGAAGGATTCTACACGAGCCTCCACAACCCATTCGTGCTGGAAGAAATAGAATCAGATGACGAGAACAAAATACTGGAACGCCGTAACGGCTCAGATGCCGTGGTGAAAGGATTTAACCTTGAAGGCAAAATCGCCCCACACAAATCCGTACAACTACAATTCGGGGCAACCTTGCAAAGTAGTAAATACGATAAACCTGTCGCGTGGAGCAAAGACCCCGAAGTGGAAGCCTGTCGCAAACTGTTGCGTTCCCCCGACCAATACGGCTACGCCACGCTGAACCTGCTCCCGTTCAAAAGCTTCTCGGCAGCCCTCTCCGGAACTTACACGGGTCCGATGTACGTGGGACACTCCGCCGGGTACATCGAAAAAGACGTGTTGAAAAAAACGGATTCTTTCTTTGACGCCACGATCAAATTGGCATACGACATCAAGATCGGCAAAAGCTACACGCTCCAATTTAACATGGGGCTACAAAACGTGTTCGACAGTTACCAGGACGACTTTGACAAGGGAGAATTCCGGGATTCCGGTTACATTTACGGTCCGGGCTTGCCAAGGACCTATTTTGCAGGCTTGAAATTCGGAATATTCTAAAAATACTGTATCAAGATTTCGCTTTATTGACAAAGGGCCGAACCCGCAAGGTTCGGCTCTTTCTCTTTAGGATTGAAGCGTACCTGCCTCGGTATCTCACAACACCTATTCAACCACACATTCACCAACATCCTCTGTCGCCACCACCTTACTCTTATCCTGATTCAATCCCTCGTCTTTACCCGTTTCTCCGGTATTTTTCAAGGTATAGGTACCACTATCTTCCCGGTTAACCGTTTCTGAAGTGTTTTTCCCGTATTCAGTCCAGAGTAGTTTTACCGGTACAGACGTCTGTCCCTCAGGCACGATAGAAGTCAAGTCAAAAGAAACCCGTCCCCGACCCCAGGAATAATTCCCGCGATCGTTACCCGTGTCGGGCTTTTCACCGTAAGCGTTATGACGCAAGGTCACGTACACCGTGTCATTATGAGCCTCCACGTCGTCCTGTACCAAATTAATGAAGTGTTTCTCTTTAGACCCGTCTTTTACCGGAATCCGGAACTCGACATTCAAGTATCTCCCACCGAACCACGCTTCTCGCACGTTGATCGGATCATTACCAATACTATCTTGCCGTACTTCCTCATCTTCATTAATGAACGACTGTTTTACCGGCACCTTCGTCAACACGTCATCAAACCCGTAAAGACGAATGTAATAATTCATATTACTTTCCAACCCGGTCTCGTCACGTTCGCTACCCACGATCGAGTAATTCACGTACACCCGAAGATCTTCCTCTGCCCCGTCAAAATTAATAGGCATCCCTTCCGTTACGATCAGCCGGTTACCATCGTCCCGACGAATGGCAAACTTGGAACGGCTCCCATTATCAATTTTTTCAAGGTTACCATAACTAAGCCATGAGCCACCTCCGCCCACGTAGTAATATTCGTCATCATCGTCACAAGCTGTAAAACCCATCACGATCAACGAACAAATAAGTGCAAATTTCCATGTTTTATTTTTCATAGCTGTTTTTTTTAATACATTAAATAGATGCTTACGTTTTTAAAAAGTTGCGTCAACAGGCTATATTATTGCTTTTTTTAGAATTCGTTTCAAAATATTCAGACCCTCTAAAGCAACAAGTTACTAAATATTAAAACCCCTTGAAACAAAGCCCAAACCTACAACCTATTACTTGCGACCTACAACAAAATCTATATCTTTGTAACAAAATAATGCCTATGAAACACTCGCTCGCTATATTTTCTTTCTTATTTCTGATTATTTTCATATTTCCCGCTACTGCACAGGAAACAGCCAAAGCAAACAAGGGAGAAGGAGTCCTGCAATTTTTAAAACGTTTCAATCGCACGAAATCATTTCATTTCGACCGTTTCATCGAACTGAACCGGGATAAGCTGGACAAAAATAACGGCCTGAAACTCGGAGTCACATATTCCCTTCCTCCTTTAAACAATGAAGGAAACGAACCTCTATTCGGAGAGAAACTGGCAAAATACACTATTGATTCCGACGAGTTAAACGGGGCCTGCTTTTATCTCGTGAGTGGACACGGGGGACCGGACCCCGGGGCCATCGGAGAATTACGGGGCCACCCGTTACACGAGGACGAGTACGCCTATGACATCATGCTCCGTCTGGCCCGTAACCTCATGTCAAAAGGAGCCAAAGTACACATCATCATCCAAGACGCAAAAGACGGCATACGCAACGATAAATTCCTTGACGTCAGCGACCGGGAAACCTGTATGGGACAAGCCATTCCCTTGAACCAGATCAAACGTCTGCAACAACGTTGCGACAAAATCAACGAACTATTCAAGAAAGACAAGGAACACTATCGCCGGGCTCTTTTTATTCACCTCGACAGCCGGAGCGAGAGTAAGCAAATAGACGTGTTTTTCTACCATTACGATGGAAGTGCCAAGGGCAAACATCTGGCAAACACGCTACAAAATGTTTTCAACCGGAAATACGACAAACACCAACCCCTACGGGGTTTTTCCGGCACCGTGTCCCCACGTGACTTGTTCGTAATCAAGCAATCCCTACCCGTTGCCGTCTTCGTCGAGCTTGGCAATATCCAGAACAGCCGGGATCAGCAACGTTTCCTGCTGGACGATAACCGACAGGCTCTAGCAAATTGGATGTGCGAGGGACTTATCGAAGATTATAAAAACTACAAGAATAAATAATGGTGATTATATACCATTTTGTCGTGAAATGCGAATTCCAGAATGCAAGCCCCCAAGTATTATCACCCGTTATCAAATGGAAAAAGGATGAACACCTAGGGGAATTACCAGATAATCATAGATCAAAGACCTATTAACTTCGGTGCAAACACGTTCGTGAACGTCTTTGAAACGTCTTTGTATCGAAGTTAATACGTCTTTAATCCCTAAGTATATCGAATACGCAGCGGATAAACACCGTGTATTACCCTGAAAAGTTTACTGTAAAGTGAAGTAAACCAGTCTTAGGAAATTACAAGAGATTTATTGTTTCCTTCTCAATTACTGTAACTGTATTTTTTGGGAGTAAGTAACTTTATAACATAAAGTTTTCTAAGATACAAGTCAAAGAACTCCCCACCCGTGTCGCCAGCTTCTCGCCGGAAGACGTGTAAATATAAGAAACTTTTTCATTACCTATACGCACGACTTCCGGTAAGTTCAAGTCATAACAAATTATACAAAGCAACTTAATTATCCTGCTTAAAATAACTCTATCAAGTAAATTTTTACAGGAAAGACACTTTTACAAATCACACTTCTTGTTAGAAGAACTTAATTCTTTCCAATTTAACAAAGTATATTTTGCCGCAAATGAATACATATCGACATTCATTTCCTTTATCCCCTTCACAATGTTAAAAGCATTTATCTCATCCCATGGTGCCATTACAATTGCTGCTGCTAGTCGAACCCATAAATTAGGATCTTCATATAATTGCTTCAATAAATCCAATGCGTTATTTTCTAATAAATATTTCTTTATTTGCATTAAATTATCATAAGCTCTATTTGCTTTTCTATAATTCCCATTATACGCACATACACGATTATCAATCGCCGCCATCTTGAATTTTTCGATAGCATCGTCTACATTACTTATTTTTCTCATAATGCCCCATTTAAAGCTTTTTGTACTATATCCAGTCCATATTCATACTGGACTTCGAAACTTTGTGTCTTTAACCAGTCTCTCTCTGTTAGTCCACCAAGTTCTAGCGGTTTTGAATTATAATATCCATTAATCTTGTAATGCAATTCTTTCGGTATCTCGACAAGATTATTCGTGTTATGAATACTCTCTGCACCAAACTTACGTATATTATCCGCAGTTGCCCCACGATATGATGCCATTAATTACCTTCTTCGATTTCTCATCCCTCATTTGAATCCGGAAAATATAACCAAGGAGGGAAATTTTCCCTCCTTGACTGTCGTAACAATATACAATTTATTTTGCCAAGATTCTATCGTACACCTTGGGATTAGACAACTTAGACCAATCTTTTAATGTATATTCTGCTTCAAAAGAAGCCCACCCCTCGTCCTTATCCATGATCTCTTTAATAATCTTGTAACAAGTTTCACTATCAACCGGAGCTAGATAAGTGGCAGCATATAATCTAAGAAACAAATTACTAGATTCATAAAAAGTTTTCAAACTTTCTAGCGCATGATTTTCTAATAAATACTTTACAATTGTCTCTACATGACTATAAGCTCTATTACTTTTCCGATAATTACCGCTTTTACTACATTCATGTATTGTATTAACATGCGTTTCGAATAGAATTAAAGCATCTTCCACATTTTTTATTTTTCTCATAATGTCCCATTTATGTTTTTAAGTTTTTTACATTCCCCTGCAATATTTCGATACCTTCTTGAGTTGCAAAGAGCATAGAAAGGTTTTGCACAAAAATTTCTGGCGTTACCTGCTCAACAGATAAAGAAGAATTAAAAAGCTCTTTGACAACATAATCATTCAGTGAATATAATGTTTCATCCCGCTTACCAATTTCAACAAGAAACGATTTATCATACGAATTAAAAACGATATTCACTTTCATCACAGAAGATTGAAAACGTAAAATATTTTAAATTCTTCCTCTATTTCAAAACCATACTTTTGAAGTATTGGAAAAAGCTGTGTTTTTACAAGTGCATTAAATTCCATAATCCTAATATTTAATCGGTGGTAATCGAGCTCCTCGACCTGGATTGTAAATCCAACAAATACTTTCCTCGATAAAACTGGATGCTAACCTAAAATAACTCTGTTAAGTAAACTTTCTTAGGATAAAACAGTTTTCATTCATTAGGATCATCAAAATACCGAATATTAACTAGGTTTATTAGTTTCGATTTCTCATCTAAATTCAAATTGTTTGATGTCAACTCATCTCCTCCCCATTCTGGAGTAAACAGATGATCATGTTCAGTCTTTCCACAATCAATACGACGTTGTAATTTATCTATTAGGAACTCTGCTCCTTCTTTGTTTACCAGGATATCAATAATTTCTCCGTCATCTAATATAAACGATAATAACTTTGCCATAACACTTATTATTTTTTAATTTCTTTCAATATATATTCCTTAGGTTTCCCATTTAAAAAGAATTTAACTTTTTCATAATTTTGATGCTCATTATAAAAAACATCTACATGGTAAGCCTCTCTACCTGTTTTGTATTTCTTTCTTCCCCAATCAAGATAATATTTCGTTCCTGTTTTAGGATTAAAATACGATCCTTTTCCCATTAATGGATCAATACCTTTCATTTCAAACCCCTTCATCCTGAACATATGATCAATCTCTTCAAAAGACTTACCAACAAATGGATTACCCAATCCTCGTCCCCCTC